>Ga0164243_10000862_pt1 | contig 53038 bp, 48 predicted proteins | sample OricompcompostOP_FD_108781 | JGI IMG/M metagenome (GOLD analysis project Ga0164243, IMG submission 108781) | Organic Plus compost microbial communities from Emeryville, California, USA - Original compost - Organic plus compost (OP) | ecosystem: Engineered > Solid waste > Mixed feedstock >... | reverse complement strand
TGGTCGAGTAGCGAGCGCAGCGAGCGTGTCGAGACCCACACGCTGGTCGAGTAGCGAGCGCAGCGAGCGTGTCGAGACCCACACGCTGGTCGAGTAGCGAGCGCAGCGAGCGTGTCGAGACCCCGTCGGTTGAGCTCGACCGAACCTCGTCGTACCCTCGCCCCCGTGCAACAGCGGCGAAGCTTCCTGACAGGCCTCCTCGGATCGGGCGTCCTGCTCGCGGCGGGCTGCAGCGGCGAGGAGCCGCAGCCTGCCCCGCCGCCGGTCGAGTCCTCCACACCGACGCCGGCGCCAACGCCCACCCCGACACCGTCGCCGAAACCCAAACCCAAGCCGGCCGAGGTCGATGCGCTGAGCGGTGGCAAGCCGTCGAAGAACGCCGTCTTCGCCGCAAAGATAGACAACCTGGCCGCAGCACGACCCCAGTTCGGCATCAGCAAGGCTGACGTGATCGTCGTCGAGGAGGTGGAAGCCAGACTGACCCGACTGGTCGGAATCTTCCACACGACCTTCCCGACCGCCGTCGGCCCGGTCCGGTCCGCCCGCAACACCGATGTCGAGTTCCTCCCGCTGTTCGGCAAGCCCGGTCTGGTCTACAGCGGGGCCAACTCCAAGGTGCAGGCCAACGTACGAGGCTCCTCCCACCTCGTCCCGATCGAACGCAATGACCGACTGCGCTCCCGTCCGGCGCCACACAACGTGGTCGTCAACCTTGCGGCGATTGCCAAGCAGCGCAAGGTTGGCGCGCTTCCTGACAGCATCGGCTGGACGTTCGCCGACGATGACGACGCGCTGTGGAAGAAGGCGGCCACCCGAGGCAAGTTCACTGAGAAGATCGGCAGCGACACCTTCACCTTCACCCCGAAGGGTTCGCAGTACCAGGTGGCCGTCGGGAGTGACGTCTACGACGACGCAACGACCAACAAGGCCGTACGGGCCGACACCGTCGTCGTGCTGTCGGTGAAGAACCGCAAGGATCGCGACACGACCTCGAGCCTGTCCATCGTCTCGGAGACCATCGGCAAGGGAAAGGTCACCGTCACCCGCAACGGGCGTACCCGGAGCGGCACCTGGGAGCGCAAGAAGATCACCGACAAGATGACCTTCACCGATGGTGACGGCAAGCCCATCACGTTGCGGCCCGGTCAGACGTGGCTGCTGTTGCAGGGCAGTTGACCGACTACCCTCGATCCATGAGTTCGGGGCCCTCCAGTGTCAGATCGTCGGCGCGCACGGCTCTCGGACTGGTCGCCGCAGCTGGCGGCCTCGGCGCCGGAGCCCTCGGATACGCCATGCTGGAGGCGAAGGCGTACGTGCTGCGACGGTTCACCGTACCGGTGCTGGCCCCGGGGAGCCGCCCGCTGTCGATCCTGCACATCGCCGACTTCCACCTGCTCAGTACCCAGCGGGGAAAGCAGGAGTGGATCGCCGGACTGGCCGGTCTCGAGCCCGACCTCGTGGTCAACACCGGCGACAACCACGCCGATCCGGAAGCCTGGCGCCACGTGGTCGCCTCCCTCGGGCGGTTGTTGGACGTCCCCGGCGTCTTCGTCCACGGCTCGAACGACTACCACGCTCCCCGGCCCCGGAACTGGCTGCGCTACCTGAAGGGCCCGTCGCGGCGGGCCGGCAGCCCCGAGGTCGAGCACGTCGAACTGCCGTGGCGTGAGCTGGATGCCGCGTTCACCGACCACGGCTGGCACGACCTGGACAACCGGGAAGCCGTCATCGACGTGGCCGGGCAGCGGATCCTGTTCCGCGGCACCGACGATGCCCATCTCGAACTCGACGACTACGCGTCGGTCGCCGGCCCCCGACCGGACGGGGTGACCCTGCAACTCGGTGTGACCCATGCGCCCTACTTGCGGGTGCTGGATGCGATGGTGGCCGACGGCGCCGACCTGGTACTGGCCGGGCACACCCATGGCGGCCAGGTGTGCGTCCCGGGCTACGGCGCCCTGGTCACCAACTGCGACCTGGACACTGCTCGGGTGAAGGGACTCTCCCAGCACGTGCACGCCGAGCGCGCGGTCCCGTTGCACGTCTCGGCCGGCCTCGGCACCTCGCCGTACGCACCGATCCGGTTCGCCTGTCGGCCCGAGGCTTCCCTGCTGCGCCTGGTTCCGCGGGCCGTCTGACCGCTCGCCCGTCGAGCGACGTCGAGACTTTGGTCCAGCACGAGCGCAGCGAGGTGTCGAGACGTTGGCCCAGCACGAGCGCAGCGAGGTGTCGAGACGTTGGCCCAGCACGAGCGCAGCGAGGTGTCGAGACGTTGGCCCAGCACGAGCGCAGCGAGGTGTCGAGACGTTGGTCCAGCACGAGCGCAGCGAGGTGTCGAGACGTTGGTCGAGTACGAGCGCAGCGAGGTGTCGAGACGTTGGTCGAGTACGAGCGCAGCGAGGTGTCGAGACCAAGTCTCGGTCATCGCATCCAAGATGACCGGGGCCGCCGTTTGGGCTACACTCGTCGAGGTTCAGGAACGGCGACGCTCCTGAAGCGGGGTGTGGCGCAGCTTGGTAGCGCGCTTCGTTCGGGACGAAGAGGTCGCAGGTTCAAATCCTGTCACCCCGACCATTGTGATGTCTCAGGACATCGGAATAGCTCGGACCTGCGTTGTGCAGGTTCGGGCTATTTTGTTTTGGGTTGTGGTCCGGGTGGTCGGCCGGTGGGTTGGTAGTCGCGGCGTGGGTCGATGGTGAGGTCGCGCAGGATTTCTCCGGTGGCGGCGTTCACGATGGTGACGTGGAGGTCTTGGACGAGCAGGATGACGTCGGTTCGGGCGTAGGTTCGGCCGATGCCGATGTGGCGGAGGCGGCCGGCGATGCGGAGGGTGACGCTGCCGGCTTTGTCGATCTTGTCGTGGCGGACGCGGTCATGGGTGTCGGTGCTGCGGTCGGTTTGCGGGGTGGCTTTGGGCAGTGTGGTGTAGATCGTGGCCGGGGTGGCGCGGTGTGGCAGGGATCGGTGCGGGCGGCGGGTGTTGTAGACCTCGACGAACTCATCGAGGAGGGCCTGGAGTTCGGCGAGGGTGGCGGGCTGGACGGGTTGGGCGCGGAGCCACTTCTTGAGGGTCTGTTGGAACCGTTCCACCTTGCCCTGGCTCTGCGGATGGTTCGGTCTGCCGTTCTTCTGGGTGATGTTGCGTTGTCGTAGTTCGTGTTCGAGGTGGTTGCGTCCCGGGTGTGCTGCCGAGGAGTCGGACGGTGAAGACACGGCCGTTGTCGGTCAGCGTGGATGCCGGAAAGCCATGGGTGGCAGCGGTGGTGCGGAAGGTCGCGAGCACCACCGGTCCGGTGACCGGCCGGTGCGCAGTCACCGACAGCGCATAGCGGGAGCAGTCGTCGAGCCAGGTCAAGATCTCGACGTCGGTGCCTACCTCGATGCCTCGGATGCCGCCGCGGCGGGTGAGGTGGCTGGCGCCATCGGCGAGTCGGTAGTGGGTGACGTCGGACTGCCAGCACTCGTTGGGCTGCTCAGCCTCGAACCGCACGTAACTGCTCTTCGGACGCTTCGCGGGTTGTGGTGTGACCATGCCGGACCGGACCAGAATCCGGTTGATCGTGGCCCTGGACAGGCTGGTGTGGTGATGGTGGGTGAGGTGCCAGCCGATCGTGTCAGCGCCAGCGTCCAGGCCAGCCTCGGCCAGCTTCTGGCGGAGCTGCAGGACCAGCTCGACGGTCTGACTCGGGGTCGCGCTCGGGCTGGTCCGGGGTGCCCGGGACAGCGGCTCGAACGCTGCCTCGCCCACCTCTCGGTAGCGGGCCATGAGCTTGCTGATCCAGCCCTGCGACACGCCGTAGGTCCGGGCAACCTCGGACTGGGACCGGCCGGTCAGGACTGCAGCGATCACGAGGCGACGTTTCGACACTCCTGAGCCTGACCAGCTCACTCATTCCAATGACCTGCGACACGCTATGCCGATGACTTGAGACATCCCATTCCGATGTCCTGAACCACAACACTGTCACCCCGACCATTGTGAAGTCTCAGGACAGCCGGACCTATGAACTCGTAGGTTCGGTTTTCTGTTTCCTGGGTACGGGCCGGGTGGCTGGCTGACGGTTGGCAGTCCTTGGTCGATTCGAGGAGGGACCAGGAGCCACCCAATCCGGCCGCGACGTGTGATTTGATGGCCTCCTCACCGAGGAGCACCATGCGAAGAGTCGCCGTAGCCATCGCCGTGCTTATCAGCTGCCTCGTTGCCTCCTGCACTCCCCTGATGTCCGACGGGGGTCAGGAAGCCCTCCCCCACGACACGCTGACCGATTGGGCAACCTATGGCGACGTCTTGGTCACGGTCACGGTCACCGACGAACGACGCCAGCCGATGACGGCAGAAGAGCAAAGCCGCGGCGAAGGATTCGAAGCCCGAATCGTGACCCTCAACATCGGCCAACCGACATGGGAACGCAGCGGGGATCGACATGATCTGCCTGCAAGCCTGACAGCCGCCAACGGTGGATGGATCATCAACACTGAGTTCGGGGTGAAGACCGAACGACGACTCCAGCTGCGCGGCCAGACGGTCGCTGACGTGGGCCATCAGTACCTTGCCCTTCTCACGTACACCGACATCACCGCCATCATCGATCCTGACACCCGGAAGGTGACAGCTGGCGAAGGTGCCGCGTGGACCATTCTCGACATGCTCCCCATGGCCAACGGCAGACCTACTCTGCCCGAGGGCAGACAGACCCCCGCCCTGCGAGCCGTCACCGGCAGAACGGCTCAGGAAGCCGGAGAGCTGCTGCAGGCCACGACGCCAGACCCTGCCGCCGCCAACTACATGACCCTCGACCCGACCGTCCGCTACCAGTACACCCAACTCGATCGCCAGCACCCCAGACGTTCACCGGGTCCCTGACGTCACGGCGATCACCGCAACGTGCTGCTACCGGGAGGCTGCGGGGCCGACGGACCAGTCGTCCGACCATGAAGCCGACTCCAGGTGAGATTCCTCGTCACCGACGTGGGTCAGTCGGGATCGCTGAAGGCGACAGGCTTGCCGGTGGCGCGAGCGTACGCGATTTCGCGACTCGTGGATTCGCCGAGGTAGCCACCGGGGTTGACCACCAGGACACGGTCCGCCAGATCGATCTTGCGCAGATGCAGTTCTCCCAGTGCCGCCTTCTGCTCGGGTGTGATCGGTTCACCGGTCGCGCCAGTGAAGGTACCGGGCGCGAGGACAATGATGCCGGCCAGGGTCAGGTCGCGGTTGGCGGCGAGCATCTCGTCCCGGAACCGAGTGGATCCGCACAGACACACGATTTCAGGTCGGTCAGGCATGTGGCGGACACTATCGCGAGCCAACCGCAGCTCTCGACAGCCCGCTCAGCGCCGGATGGCTGACGCTTTTCGCGAGGTCGCTTCCGTCGCCACGAGGTTGTCAGACCGCCCTGTCACAGTGGAGCCACAGGTGCAGCGGGAGGAGACACCATGACCAGGGAGTATCGGATTCGGCTGGAGGGACAGCGCAGCGCGCCGGGCGAGCTTCTCGCCAACGATGCGGTCGCGCTGATCTCCGCGTTCAAGGACCTGACCTACCGACTCACCCGGATGGTGACCGATCGGGTCGGACTGGGCCGCACGGACGCACCGCTCGAGGCTCTCGCTCAGGTACGCGTCGGGCAGCGCATCAGCCACGGTGCCACGGAACTGACGTTCCAGGTCGGTGACGACACCGCTCTCGAGTTGGACGATCCGGTCTCGACCGCCACCGATGAGGCCTTTGCCGCCGTGGTGGATGGGATCCGCACCAACCAGCGACCGACAGCGTTGGCCGAATCAGCGGCCACGGCAGCAGGGGCACTGGCCGCCGCCCTGGTTCGCTCGGCGATCCGGGTGACGATCACCGTCCCGAGCCACAGCGCGATCAGCATCACGACCCGGACGATCCGAGCCGAGACCTGGCAGCGCGCTCCCCGCATCACCCAGGCGACGGTGCACGGCACACTCGAGATGGTGGACCTCCACAATGCCCATTTCCGGCTCCGCGAGGCCGGCGGTGTTGCAGTGGAACTCATCGACGTGATCGATCCGGTGACCGCCAGCCACCTGGTCGGCGGAACGGTCACCGCCACCGGGATGCTGTCGACAGCCGAGAGCCAGCGGCCCCGGATGGAACGTCCGCAGCTCGCCCGCGGGGCAGCCCTCGAGATCAGCGCATGAACGGTCACCCCGGAGCCGTTGCCGTAATGCGCAGGTACTGCCCGCTCGGGTCGAACATCCGGAAGTCGATCAGCCCCCAAGGCCGCTGCTGCAACTGATCGGCGATCGGCCATCCGCTGGCCACGACCTGTTCGTACTCACGACGAATGTCGCGTACCCGCAGGACGATCTCACTCCCCTGGGGAGGCCGACGATCAACGGCGACCGCCTCGGGATGCCAAGTGCACCCGACGGCCACCGTGCCTCTGCGGACCACGACATGATCCGGTGGCGGATCGGCCGCCGACACGGCGAATCCGAGGACCTCGACGTAGAAGTCCACCAGCGCTCGAACATCCTCGTGGAAGACCTCGTATCCGAGTTGCATGCCCGACAGTGTGGGGTCTCAACCAAGCTCGATGTCAACCCGAGCGTACGGCCCGGAGTCACCGAGACACATGAAAGGTCGACGAAAGGTCACGACGCCACGCTGTTCCCATGAGACGAACACTTCACACCTGGCGTACCCGACTCGCTGTCACCCTGGCGATCATGGCCTTGCCCCTGACCGCCTCCGTACTACCGGCCCACGCCGAACCAGGCATCACCGGACCGAACGCCGCCGGAGTCACCGGAGAATGGCCGACGAGTTCCTGCAAGCCCTGGGTGTACATCGGCGAGAACGGGGGCCGCGCGTGCTTCCAGAAGTACGGCGACAAGTTCTTCGTCGGGGACACCTTGCCGGACGGCTACACGATCGTGCTGTCGTGGGAGACCTCGTACGGTCGCACCGGCACGTGCGTGGCTGCGGGCTACTTCTCCTGGGGCATGACCATGTGCGACGAGAACGTCAAAGAACGTTCAGCCATCAAGTTCAAACTGGAGGGTGTGAACAGCAAGGGCCGCGTCGTCGGGAACACGCCGTGGACCCATTGGTTGCCCACCGGGTCATGACGAATTGCCCGTGACAGTGGGCCGACCGAGCGCCACACTGTCCAGGTGAGCATGACCGCACCGAAGCATCAGATCCGCGCGACGTACGACGACGAGACGATCACCGTCTACCAGGCGTATCCCCCACCGATCGCCGATGCCGCCACTCGTGCCGGTCGATTCGTGGCTCCGTTCAGCATGACCCGCATGACGTGGATCAAGCCGTCGTTCCTGTGGATGATGTATCGCTGCGGCTGGGCGACCAAGCCCGGACAGGAACGCGTCCTCGCGATCGCGATCACCCGGAGCGGGTTCGAGCAAGCACTCAGCCGGTCCTGCCTGTCACACTTCGACCCTGGTCTGCACGCCGACACCGCGAGCTGGCAGGACCAACTGGCCAGGAGCCCGGTCCGGATCCAGTGGGACCCGGAGCGCCGACCGGACGGTGGCGCACTGCCGCATCGCTCGCTGCAGATCGGACTCGGCCCAGCGGTGGTCCCGTCGTACGTGAACGACTGGACCCGGTCGATCATCGACATCACCGATTCCCTGCCACGGTTGAGGTCTGGCGCATCCCCGTTGCCGACCGAGGAGCCGTATCCGCTGCCCACGGAAGTGGCACAACGGATCGCCGCGACCGGCTGATCCGGTCAGCGAGAGTGCACCACCACCGTCACCGGATCACCTGCTGCCACGACTCCCGGTCCGGGCTCAACCGTCGCGGTCAGAGTCCGAGCCGGCCCGGTCGAGACATCGAGTACGGGAATGGTCAGCCGCGCCTTCCGCTCGCCCGGCGGGATCACCACGCACCGCGATCCGACGCCGTAGTCGATGCCTTCGATCGCGTCTCCGGAGAAGCTGCAGCGGGCGCCGAGTGCCCATGGATCAGCGGTCGGCCGGCTGAACTCCAGCACGACGTCCTCTCCAGCGCGGTACAGCGGCGCCAGCTTCGCCAGGCTGACCGCCGTGTCGGGCCGACTGGTCGGCTGGACGTCGAGGGTGACATCGTGCGGGTCGGCTCCGTAGTCGGTGACCACGCCGTTCGGGTTGGTGGCCACCAGGGTTCCGGTGACGTCCTGCATCCAGCTGCTGCCCTCCGGAGTGAGAGCAGCCGTCGTCCCGACGGAGGCGCCAGATGCGTTGGTGAGCAAGGAGGAGTTGGTGATCGTCACCCCGCCGTACGGGTCGGGCAGGACCCCTCCGTTGGCGAAGGCATGGATCCCAACCGGTAGGTAGGATCCGGCCGTGTTGGCCCAGTCGACCCAGGCAGTCCGATCCAGCGTGATCGGCAGACGATCGGCCTGCTTGCCGGTGATGAGGATACCGCCGTTGTAGCCCGTCGTACGTTGACTGAAGCAGTCAACGAAGTCGAGTGATCCGTCGGGCCCACCCAAGGCATGGCTGTAGATCCTCACGTTGGGGATACCGCTGGCCGACTCCCCGAAGAAGCAGCGTTCGAACCTGAGGTCGACCGAATCACTGGTCGGCCGGAGCCGTACGAAGATCACGTAGAGCGATGAGCCGATGTTGCCGTTGAAGTAGCAGTCACGAACAACGATCCGCTTCAGCTTCTCACCGTCACCGTTCGGTTCGAAGTCCAAGCCTGTCTGGGGATGTGTGCCGCCGGCGTTGGTGAAAGCACACCGTTCGACGACCAGCCCTTCGACCGAGATCACCGACATGTCATTACGGCGATGGTTGTCGAGGATGCAGTCCCGGATGGTGATGTCGACGCACGGCCCGAGCGGAGCGGCCTGCCCAGCCCCGACGTAGATGCCGTCGCCTCCGCTGTCGGCCAGCACGAGACCGGCCACGACGACCTGCTGGGAGCCGCGAAGTGACAACGCGTGCCGCCACTCCCCTTCGGTGTACTCGGGCTTGTTCATCACGATCTGCGCGCCGTAGCCGTAGATGTTGACGTTCTCGACCGCGCCGACGGTGATCTGGCAGTCCTGGGTCACCGGGAAGGCGCCGGCCTTCGCGCGGAGCGTGACGCCGGACTCGAGGATGATCGTCACATTGCTGCGGCGGACGAACAGCGGACCGGAGATCCACTCCGCGTGAGCGTTGTCGATCACCACGGTGTCCGCCGTCGAGTCCAGGGCGGCCTGGAGAAACTCGGTCGCGTCCACCGGGTCATGGCCCAGCGTGGAGACGCGGAGCACGGTGCCCGTTTCCCATGCTGCCGTGGGGATGCGGCGGACACTGGGGCCGTACGGACGAGGTGCTGCGTTGGCGGTGCCGGCGAGGGCGACGGCAGCGCCGAGGCTGGCACCGACGGACAGCAGGCCACGACGGGTCAGATTGGGGGTGATGCCGGATCGAAAGGTTTCAGGACTGGACACGATCTCTCCTTTGAGGCGGTTGCTGCAGTTGCAACGCAAGCTTTGCCGGACGGAGTGAATCGTGTCAAGAGTGAACATCCATGGTCACGTCAGGCGCCGGTCCCACCATGGACGACGGGCCCGACTCAATCAACCGCTGTTCGAGACATCAATCGATTGCTAATGTTCCGCTCAGTTGACGTCACTCGAGGGGGTCCCAGATGTCACATCGTCGCGCCATGTCGGCGCTGGTCATGGCATTCGTCATTGCTGTCGGACTCGTTACGACGGCATGGGCGGATCCTCCAGAACCGCCGCCAGCAACAGAAAGCAGCTCGGCTCCTCCGACGACTGCTGCGTCACCGACGGCGTCACCAACCAGCACGGAGCCAACGCAGGAAACCCCGACGACTCCATCGACCGCGGCACCTCCTCCCGCTCCGACGTCGCCAGCCAGCTCCTCGTCCCCACCCGCTCCCACGGCGACCTCCAAGTCTCCGGCGACATCGAAGACCCGGGCGACAACACAGCGAATCTCCGATGGCACCATCGAGGCGGACCTACTCGTTGCGGGCTGCCTGAGCGACCAGCGGTCACCCCATGGCCAGTTGGTCATCACGAACAACAGCGCCGAGTCGCTCGCCGTCGAGTACTTTGTGTCCAGCCCTGATCACGGCCTCGTCGATGGTGTCCGCACCGTTGGTGCAGGAGAAACAGTCACGGTCGAAGACATTTGGCTCCCAGACGCGGGCATCACCACGTACGGCCTTCGCTACGGCTCCACCTATGTCTCCGACCAGGTCGACGTGCCAACCTGCCCGGCGACGGAGCTCACTCTGTCCGTCAACGATTCCGCGTGCGATCTCTCCGCATTCGGCGTGCCCTACGCTGGCACGGCTGCCATCACTCTGACCAACAACTCGACGGCGGCTTACCGCTACCAGCTCCATCTCACCGGCCTCGACCACGGAGTCGTCCTGGACCGTGTGGTCGAGGTGGGTCCCGGCGCATCGGTCACCGTCGACGTGTCCGACCTGCAGCCCGACTACTACACCGCGTCCGTACGGGAGGAGTCCTCCGATGACCCGGAGGGCTTCACTTGGAGCAACCAGGAGCAACTCGGAACGTGCCGGATCAAGTTCGAGCTCTACGCTGGCCGTGACAGCTGTTTCCAGTACGGCGCTACCGCTTTGACGACGACAACGGCACGCCATGCCGTCCTGAGGGGATACGCGGGCGACCAACCACATCCGGAGATCACTGGCATCCTGCTCGGCGAAGAACTCTTGAATGACTCCTACGCGACCGAGGTCCGGTTCCCGCTGGAACGCGCCTACCGGTACACCTCGTTGGTGCTTGTCGTCGGCAACCAGACGGTCCTGCTCGACTCATCGGAGTCCGAGGCCTGTTCGCTGATCGTGGCTCTGCCGACTGTGGTCGTCTCTTGCCGGCAGGCCGTGCTGCACAACCCGGCCAGGGACGTCCCCATGCACTTCACGGTGATCCCCGGGGCCAATCGTGGTGATGGGAATCTACCACCCTGGGTCGATGTCACGTTGGCCGGCGGGGAGCTCCGGACCGTCTCGATTCCGCCTGACGGTGACGCCCTGTGGATGGCCAGCACGGCTGATTCGAACGTAGTGATCGCCGGCGGCGAGATGACTGAACTCGCACAGTGCCCACCAGGTGAACCCAGCACCCCGGATCCGAGCGCACCCACGAGTCCGACGCACTCGACGCCCCCTGCTCCCGATGCGGGCCAGCCCCCGCTCGCGGACACCGGGTCCGGAGCGGAGGCTGGTTGGGTGGGCCTGCTGGCAGGGACACTCCTCATGGGCGGACTGAGCCTGGTCGCCGCGGGCCGTCGCCGTGACTGATCTCCGGCTACGCCGGCCCCCGCGTCACGTCCCGGCATCATCGGGGCGACTGAGTCACCCAAAGGTCTCGGCATAGCTGTCCGCCAGACCCTGACTCCACGGACCAGTCGCCCCGCCGCTGCACTCGATGACCTGCGCGTCACGTCCAGCCACCAGGTAGCGCTCGCCGACCACCCAGGTGGCCCCAGCTCGACTGCTGCCCGCCAGCCCCTGGGCTCGGACCAGCCGAACCGTGTTGGCGACGTCGCCTCGATAGTCGTGGTCGACCTGCACCATCACGGAGTCGTCGGAGACGCTGAGGATCGTTCCGGAAAAGGCCACGTCGGCACCACGCAGCACGTCACGCGTCTGGACAAAGGGGCACCTGTCGATGCCTTCCAGGGCAAGCATGGTCGGCGAGTCGTGTCGCGGAACGACGTATCCGACCAGGGCGGCGCACGCCGCTACGGCGGCAACCAACACCGCACCGCTCCTGGTCAGATACGCCCTCGACCTCGCCGTCGACATGCCGACAGCCTACTCGCGTACCTCAGGCCGCAACGGCTCCCGTACGAGCGCTGTCGTCGGCATCCAGACCGAGCGCCTTCCGTACCAGGACGGCAACATCGGTCATCGGCTGCACGTCGATCGCCTCCAGCACCTCGGCCGGCACGTCATCCAGATCCGGCTCGTTGCGCTGCGGGACGAACACGGTCGTCAGACCCGCCCGTTGCGCGGCAAGCAGCTTCTGCTTCACCCCGCCGATCGGCAGCACCCGGCCGTTCAGGGTGACCTCGCCCGTCATGCCGACCTCGGACCGTACCGGGACACCGAGCGCCATCGAGGTGATGGCCGTGACCATCGTGACGCCCGCGGACGGACCGTCCTTCGGAACTGCTCCGGCCGGCACGTGGATGTGCAGGTGTCGGTCGAGCACTTCACGGTCGTTGATCCCGAGTTCGGCAGCGTGAGCCTTCACGTACGACAAGGCGATCTGGGCCGATTCCTTCATCACGTCGCCGAGCTGTCCGGTGAGGGTGAGACCCGGCTTGCCGTCGGTCGTGCTGGCCTCAATGAAGAGCACATCACCACCCAGCCCGGTCACGGCCAGACCCGTCGCGACACCCGGAACCGAGGTCCGTTCATGGGACTCCGGGGTGAACCGGGGCCGGCCCAGGTAGTCGCGCAGGTTGTCCGGGGTGATCTCCACCGACTCCCCACTCTCCTCGCCCTCCGCAGCGACCGGCAGCCGGGTGGCCGCCTTGCGCAAAGCCTTGGCGAGCAGGCGTTCCAGCTGTCGTACGCCAGGCTCACGGGTGTGATTGGCGACGATCTCGCGTAGCGCCTCGTCGCTGATCCGCACCTCCTCGGCCGTCAGCGCTGCCCGCTCCAACTGCCGTGGCAGCAGGAAGTCCTGGGCGATGGCGATCTTGTCGTCCTCGGTGTAGCCGTCGATGGTGATCAGTTCCATCCGGTCCAGCAGGGCCTGCGGGATCGACTCGATCACGTTGGCGGTCGCCAGGAACAGCACGTCGGACAGGTCGAGATCTACTTCGAGGTAGTGGTCGCGGAACGTGTGGTTCTGCGCCGGATCGAGCACCTCGAGCAACGCGGCCGCCGGGTCACCCCGGAAGTCCGAGCCCACCTTGTCGATCTCGTCCAGCAACACGACCGGGTTCATCGAGCCGGCCTCGCTGATGGCACGCACGATGCGGCCGGGCAGGGCACCGACATAGGTACGGCGATGCCCACGAATCTCGGCCTCGTCACGGACGCCACCAAGGGCGACGCGGACGAACTTGCGACCCAGGGCACGGGCCACGCTCTCGCCGAGGGAGGTCTTGCCGACCCCGGGAGGTCCGGCCAGCACCAGCACGGCACCCGAGCCCCGACCGCCGATCACCTGCAGGCCCCGCTGGGCACGGCGGGCGCGCACCGCGAGGTACTCCACGATGCGATCCTTGACGTCGTCAAGACCGTGGTGGTCGGCGTCGAGCACGGACCGAGCCGCGGCGATGTCGGTGGAGTCGGTCGTCGTGACGTGCCAGGGCAGGTCGAGGATGGTGTCCAACCAGGTACGGATCCAGCCCGACTCGGGGCTCTGGTCGCTGGCCCGTTCGAGCTTGCCGACCTCGCGCAGCGCGGACTCGCGAACCTTCTCGGGCAGATCCGCCTCCTCGACCCGGGTCCGGTAGTCCTGGGCGCCGTCCGGCTCGTCCTCGCCGAGCTCCTTGCGGATCGCAGACAGCTGCTGGCGCAGCACGAACTCGCGCTGCCCCTTCTCCAGCCGCTCCCGCACGTCGTCGGCAAGCTTGTCGTTCACCTCCACCTCGGCCAGGTGCTCCTTGGACCACTCGATCAGCACCGTCAGCCGTTCGACCACATCCGGCGTCTCCAGCAGCTGCCGCTTCTGGTTGTCGGTCAGCCACGACGTCCAGCCCGCCAGGTCGGCCAGCGCAGACGGGTCGGTCACCCGGTTGACGTTGTCGATGACCTGCCAGGCGTCACGGCGCTGCAGGATGGCGATGGTCAGCGAACGGAACTCGTTCGCCAACTCAGTGACCTGCTCGGTCTCCGGCGTCGGCTCGACCGGGGTCGCCTCGACCCAGAGTGCGCTGCCGGCCCCGGCCACGCCGGAACCGATCTTCACCCGCTGCTCGGCACGCAGCACGGCGGCCGGCTTGCCGTCGCCCGTCCGGCCGATCCGTACGACGGTCGCCTCGACGCCGTACGAGGCGTAGCGGTCCTCGAGTCGGGGGGCGACGATGAGTCGCTCGCCGGAGTGGGCCCTGGCGGTGTCGATGGCGATGCGCGCGGCATCGTCGAGCTCGATCGGCACGACCATGCCGGGCAGCACGACCAGATCGGTCAGGAACAGGACGGGAAGGCTGGTAGCCGAGGTCATCACGGTCTCCTGGGTGGTACAAGTTCAGTCGGTGACACATTGAGCGTCATCGACTCAAGGCTGGGAACAGCTTAAACATTCCCGCGCATAGATGGTGTTCACCCTGGGCGAACCAGATCCAGCGATCAGCCGAATCGACAAGACCCGATTCAGGAGCAACCGGTTCGGCGAGCCGATGTCAGCCAACGGGGTGCGAGGCTTTTCGGGCTCTAGCGCGAGGCATAGAGTCACGACGTGGCCCATCTCGCCTCCCCAGACCGGTACGACGTCTCCTCCCCCCGTCGGGTCGGCCACAGCGGCCTGCATCTGCCGCCGGTCTCGCTCGGGCTGTGGCACAACTTCGGCGGCCTGCACACCCTCGACAACCAGCGCGACATCCTTCGCCGGGCCTTCGACCTGGGTGTGTTCCACTTCGACCTGGCCAACAACTACGGCCCGCCTCCCGGCTCGGCCGAGGAGAACTTCGGCCACCACCTGGCCCGAGACTTCGCTCCGTACCGGGACGAGTTGGTGATCTCCACCAAGGCCGGCTACCGGATGTGGCCCGGCCCGTACGGCGAGTGGGGCTCGCGCAAGTACCTGCGGGCCAGCCTCGATGCCAGCCTGCGGCGGATGGGGCTGGAGTACGTCGACATCTTCTACTCCCACCGTTTTGACCCGGGCACCCCGCTCGAGGAGACCATGGGAGCGCTCCACACCGCCGTCCAGCAGGGAAAGGCGTTGTACGTCGGGGTGTCCAGCTACACCAGCGAGCAGACCCGGCGCGCCGCCGAGATCCTCGCCGAGCTCGGCACTCCCCTGGTGATCCACCAGCCGGTCTACAACATGCTCAACCGGTGGATCGAGGACGACCTGCTCGACACCCTCGACCAGCTCGGCATGGGATCGATCGCCTTCTCACCGCTCGCCCAGGGCCAGCTGACCAACCGTTACCTACAAGGGATCCCCGAGAACTCGCGGGCAGCCCGGGTGGAGGGCCTGGAACGCCAGATCACCCCGGAACGGATTGCCATGCTCCGCCAGCTCGACCAACTGGCCCGGGATCGCGGCCAGAGCTTGGCACAGCTGGCCATCACCTGGCTGCTGCGCGGCGACCGCGTCACATCGGCGCTGATCGGGGCCAGCAGCGTCAGTCAGCTGGAGGACAGCCTCCGCGCCGCCACCGCAAGCCCGCTCACCGCGGACGAGGAGCAGCGCATCGAGGAGATCCTCGCCGGCGGGTGAACCAGCCCCCGGAACAAGCCGCCCCAGGCACCTCAGAAGGTGATCTCGCGTCCTTGGGCTGCCGAGTCGTAGACAGCATTCAGGATCTTCTGGATCTCAGCTCCGTGCCACGCCGGGGCGATGCTCTCCGCCTCGCCACGGCAGGTGTCGACAAAGTTCTCGATCTCGTGGGCGAACCCGTCGTCCAGGTTGAAGCTGGTGTGCGCGCCGACCTGGGGCTGGACGTTGACCGCCGTGCCATGGGTCTCGGTGGCGATGGTCAGTTCGGGCTCAAGGTCCGCACCACCCTTGTCACCGTAGACCGAAACCCCGATCGAGTCCTTGGTGGCGTGCAGCGAGAAGGAGGCGTCCATGATCATCGACGCGCCGTTCTCGAAGCGGATCACGGCATTCGCCATGTCCTCGACCTCGTTCTTGTCCGGATCGTAGTCCGCGACCTTGTAGCGCGGGAAAGTCGTGATGTTCGACCGGTTCCCGAGCTTGTGGTACGTGTTCGCGCTGACACTGGCGACCTTGGGTGAACCCATCAGGTACCAACCGAGGTCGATCACGTGCACACCGATGTCGATCAACGGGCCGCCACCCGAGATCGCCTTGTCGGCAAACCAGCCGCCCGGGTTGCCCATCCGACGAATGCAACTGACTTTGGCGTAGTACATCTCGCCCAGGTCGCCGGCATCGATGAAGGACTTCAGCACCCGACAGTTGCCGGAGTGGCGGCGGACGAAGCCGACCTGGACCACACGGTCGCTCGCCTCGGCCGCGGCAAGGACCTCGGCCGCCTCCTCGTACGTACGGCTCATCGGCTTCTCGATCAGCACGTGCTTGCCGGCTTCGAGCGCCTGCAGCGCCAACGAGGCATGGGTGTTGTTCCAGGTGCAGATGCTCACGGCATCCACCTGGTCGTCGGCGAACAGCTCGGCCGGGTCACCGTAGGCGCGTGCCGCGTCCCACTGGTCGGCGACCTTCTGGGCACGCTCGGCGTTGATGTCGGCCACGGCGACCAGTTCGGCATTCGGATTTCCGGCGTACGCCTTCAGGTGACAGCCGGCGATACCACCGGTGCCGATCACCCCAACCCTCAGCTTGCTCACAGCGATTCTCCTTGTGTGGTTGAAACTCTTGATGATGTTGGTCTCGACTGGCTCGACCGGCGAGCCTCAGGCCTCGGCCCACAGCCGCTGCGCATTGGCGATGCCGCGGGAGCAGCCGAGCAGGCAGTCCTCGGCACCTTCGAACTCGATGGAGGCGTAGCCGTCATACCCCGACGCCTTGATCGCTCGGATCACGGCGCGGGTGTCGATGTCGCCGTTGCCGACGATGGCCCCGCGGAGGTACTTGCCGCCGCGACTGCGGAACCAGCCCTCGCCCGGATCCTGGGTTCGGACGTAGAAGTCCTTGAAGTGCACGATGTTCGCGTACGGCAGGTTGGCCGGGACCGCAACCGTCGGATCCTCGTCCACACAGAGGAAGTTGCCGATGTCGAGCGTCGTGCCGAAATTGGGTTCGTCGACCGCGTGGATCACCCGGCGCACCCGCTCACTGGCCTGCACGAAGTAGCCGTGGTTCTCGAGACCGGTGCGGATCCCCTTGGGCGCGGCGTACTGCGCGATCTCCTTGGCCGCCGGTGCGATCAACGCGAGAGCCCGCTCGAACTCGAGCGAGTCGTCACCCTCGGTGCGAATCATGGCCACGTCGTGGCGGATCCGCTCAATGCCGAGCGCGGCAGCCAGGTCGACGTACTTCTTCACCCGCTCGACCTCGGCCGCCTGTTCCGCCGCATCCTCCCTGGCGAGGTTGGCGGTGAAGGCGAGCTGGGACAGCACCACGCCCTTGTCTGCGGCGTACTGACGCAGCGCGGCCACCCGGGCCGGATCCCAGTCGATGTTGGGCACCGGAGCATCGGCCCCCTCGCCGAGCGCGGCGAACTCCAGGTGCTCGGCGGTCGAGTCGGCGACCCAGTCGATCACGTCCTCGATGGTCATCGTCCCAGCGCCGACGCGCTGGTGGAAGCTGTACGAGCTGAACCCGAACTTCATCTTCTCTCCTGTGGTGGTTGGGTTTCTGCTGAGAAGTCTGTGTCGACCGGAAGCCATTGCGACCAGGGCGGTTGGACCCCGGCGACGCCGACGATCGCGGCGGAAAGGCGTTCGAACGCCAGTCCGAGAGCACCACGGGCCGGGCCGTCGTCGACGAGGAAGGATGCCTCCAGCACCGGGCGAGCACGCGCCACCGTCAACTGCTGGTGCACGCTCGCCGTCAGCGGATCCAGCAGCTGGCTCCCGGCGCGCGACAGGCCACCACCGATGACCACGAGCGAGGGATCCACGGTGAGCAGGATGGTGGCCAAGGTCGGGGCAAGCTCGCCGCAGAACTCGACGATCTCGCGCCGAGCACTGTCCTCTCCACGCGCTGCCGCCGCGAACACTGCCTCCGCTGTCCTGGCCGAACGCCACCACAACTGGCCGCGGTCGGAGTTCGTCGTCCACCGCATGCCGCGCATCGTCCCCAACTCGCCCGCGATGCCATGGCTTCCCTGCAACACCTCGCCGTTGATCATGACAGCCAGGGCGACACGGTGACCGAGGTGCACGAACAGCAGGTCGCGCACAGCGTCGACCTGGCTGGGCGACACGGCGCGCAGGCGCTGTTCGGCCAACGCCGCCAGCTTCGTGTCATTCTCCACCACGACCGGACTGAGGAGCGCAGCGGAGAGCTGGTCTCCGACCGGTTCTCCCACCCAGGCGGGAATCGCCAGGCTCTGCGTGAGCTTGCGTTCGCGGTCGAGGATGCCGGGGAGAGCGAGGCCGACGGCCCGCAGGGTGCCGGCTCCAGCCGTCGCCTCACGCACGGCCTGCTCGACCGCAGCGATCCGCCCGGCACCGTCGAGGCTCGGATCGGTCTCACGTTCATCGACCCGCACCAGCCTTCCCGCGAGGTCGGAGACCAGAACGCGAACCAGGTGTGGGCCGACATCGACGCCGGCAACGCAGCCTGCGTCCGCGCGGAAGGAGAAGCGACGCGCCGGGCGCCCGGCACCGATCGCTCCGGCCCGGCCATCGTCGGCGATCGGAGCCGGCGCGTCCAGCCCGGAGAGGACAGCCTCCACGGTCGGCCGGGACAGGCCCACCAGGGCCGCCAGCTGGCTGATGGTCAGCGGGCGCCCTTGGTCACGCAGGGCACCGAGACAGCGCGCGGCGTTGACCTGACGCTGGGCAGCACCGTCGAGTGGAAGGACGGTGGACACGATGACACGACTCCTATTTGACAACCCGGTTGCGTAACCGTCCCCAAGACTGACACCTTCTCCGCGAGGGGTCAACAGCTCGTCCGAGGAGATCTGGGTAGGACGGCATCAGGGGTCCACGCATCAGCGTGGACCCCTGACCTCCAAGATCGTTCAGCAAGCTGACCTCAGGCGGCCGGCTCCTCCTTGTCCTCGTCATCCAGCCGTACCCAGTGATCAGGGCCGACCTCGACCAGCGAGGTCCCCTCGTGCTCAGGCAGGGGCACCGCATTGTCGAGCACCACGCTCTCCCGCTTGACCGGGAGCACGGCGTTCAGCAACTGACGGGTGTACGGATGACGTGGATCCCCGAACAGATCGGCAGTACGGGCGAGCTCAACGATCCAGCCCTGCCGCATCACCGCGACCCTGTCCGACACCTTCTCGATGACGGCCAAGTTGTGCGAGATGAACAGACAGGTCAGGTTCATCTCGGTCCGCAGATCCGAGAAGAGTTCAAGAATCTGGGCCTGCACGGACACGTCGAGAGCTGAGGTCGGCTCATCACAGACCAGGATCTCCGGATCCATGGCCAGGGCACGGGCAATCTCGATGCGCTGCTGCTGGCCTCCGGAGAACTGCCGCGGGTAGTGGTTGATCCGATCCTCAGGGATGCCGACCCGCAGCAGCAGTTCAATCGCCCTCTTGCGGCGGCCAGCGGGCCCACCGATGCGATGGATGTTCAGCGGCTCGATCACGTTGTCGATCGCGGAGTAGTGGGGCAGCAACGAGCCGGTCGCATTCTGGAACACCGCCTGCATCTCCCGACGGATGGCCTTGCGCTCTCGACCGGGCATGGTGGCAACGTTGGCGCCCTCGAACTGCACTGACCCCTGGCTCCAGCCAATCAGATCCAGGAAGATCCTTGCCAGTGTTGACTTTCCGCTGCCACTCTCCCCCACCAGGCCGACGGTCTCACCACGACGCAGGTCCAGACTGACGTCGTTGACCGCTCGTACCGTCCCCGCCTTGGAATGGAAAACGCGGCTGACTCCTTCGGCACGCATCGTCACGACCGCCGGATCCGACTCGGCCGTCGCGTCCGCATCGGGTTCGTCTGCCGCCGAGATGGTAGAACCACCGTCAGACTTCGCCCCGTCGTCGGAGGGCCCCGGCGCCGGCTCCACCGAAATCGACTCGACGACATCGCCGACCTCAATCGTCGCGGCCAACAGCGACTGCGAGTACGGATCCTGGGCGTCGACGATGAACTTCTCCATCGTGGCCTGCTCGACGATCTTGCCGTGGTACATCACCGCGACCCGATCACACAGGTCCTTGGCCACCCCGAGGTCGTGGGTGATCATGATGATCGAGGTGCCCTGCTCCTTGATCTGTGCCAACAGGTCGAGGATCTGTCGCTGCAGCGTCACGTCAACCGCGGTGGTCGGCTCGTCAGCGACGAGGATCTTCGGGTCGGTGACCATCGCCATGGCGATCATGGCTCGCTGTCGCAGACCGCCCGACAGCTGGAACGGAAAGGCCTTGATCCGCCGCTCGGGCTGCGGGATCCCCATCTTGCCCAGCATCTCGATCGATCGTTCGCGTGCCGTCAAGCGGTCGCACAGCCTGTGCCACAGCTGGTGCTCGACGAGCTGCTGTTCCAGGGTGAGCGTCGGGTTGAGCGACTGCATGGCGTCCTGGAACACCATGGCGATGTCGAGCCCACGGATGCGCTGCATCCGCCGCCGCGGCATCCGCAACAGGTCCTCACCGCGGTAGCGCGCGGTGCCGCTGGCGACGCTGCCACCCTCGGCCACCAGGCCGAGCAGTGCCCGTACGCTGACGCTCTTGCCACTGCCCGACTCGCCCACGATGGCGAGGGCCTCGCCTTCGTTGAGTTCGTAGCTGATCCCGTCGACAGCCTTGATCGGCTCACGCCGCTTCCCGGTGCGGAAGTGGACTGCCAGGTCCTCGACCACCAGCAACGACTCACCCGTGGCTGTCGCGCCCGATGTCTTCGTCACCGTGAGACTCCTGTCGTGTCGAAGGCTTCCCGGATGCCGTCGCCGACCCAGTTGAAGGCGAGCAGCGTCGCCGCGAAGAGCACGGCCGGGGCCAGCATCAGGTGGGGCGCCACCATGGTGTACTCGATGCCTTCGGTCAGCATGGAACCCCACGACGGCGTTGGCGGCTGGACGCCGAGACCCAGCAGGCTCAGGCCGGCCTCGGTGGCGATCGCACCCGGGATGCCGAAGCTGGTGGCGACGAGAATCGGACCCATGGCATTCGGCAGAATGTAACGCAGTGCGATCCGCGGACCGCTCGCCCCCATCGCCCGCGCCGCCTCGATGAAGTCGCGGCCCTTCAAGGTCAAGGTCTGCGCGCGTACCAGGCGGGCCTGGCCCACCCAGGAGGCAATGGCGATGGCGAGGATGACCGCACCGATCTCACGACCGATCACGGTCACCAGGATCACCGAGAACAAGTAACCGGGGAAGGCATACATGACGTCGGTGAAGCCCATCAGCAACTGCTCCGCCCGCCCTCCGGCATAGCCCGCGGCCAGACCGATGACGATCGCGAGGGCCAGGGCCGCCAGCTCCGCGACGAAGCCGACGATCAACGCCGTACGGAGGCCGAAGATCAAACGGCTGAACACGTCACGTCCGAGCGGGTCAGTGCCCAGCAGGTGACCCTCGACACCCGGCTTCAACAAAGTCTTGCTGACGTCGAGCGCGATCGGGTCGTGCGTGGCGACGAGTGGGGCCAGGATGGCGATCAGCACCAGTAGGACGATGAACACCAAACTGATGAGTGACAGCTTGTTGCGCCCGAAACGCTTCCACGCCAAGGAGAACTGGCTCTGGCTCTTCGTCGACCGAGCGGCGGCTGGGTCGGTGGGCTCCGGCGCAGCTGGCTCGATCTCCTCACCGAGGGCCTCGAGTGCTTCAGGAGTGCTCACTATGAGGTCCTCTCGATCCGGGTCCGTGGGTCGAGGAAGCCGTAGCTCAGATCGACCAGCACGTTGGTGAGAATCAGGATCGCTGCAAAGAACAAGGTGGTGCCCATCAGCAGCGGCATGTCACGACTGGTGGCGGCGCCGGTGAAATAGGTCCCCAACCCGGGAATCCGGAACAGCGTCTCGATGAAGACCGTGCCGGAGATCAGCGATGCCATGATGGGTCCGACCACAGTCACCACAGGGATCAGCGAGTTCCGCAGGACATGCCTGGTCATGACCGTGACCGGCGATCCGCCCTTCGCAATGGCCGTAGTGACGTAATCCTCCCGTAGGGTCTCGATGACCGCAGACCGGACGTAACGGGCCAGCACCGCCGTCGGACCGGCGGCCAGGGCAATGACTGGCATCACCATGTTTCTCGGTCCGTCCCAACCTCCCGAGGGCAGCAGATGCATCGCGCCCACCAGGAGCAGGATCAGGAAGACACCCATCAGATAGTTCGGCACGCTGTGCAGGGCGGTGACGATGAACATCAAGGTGTTGTCCAGCCAACCGTTGCGCTTGCGCGCTGCCGCGACACCGATCGGGACGGCAATCACCAGCGCGACGATCACCGCGAGGATGCCGAGGCTGGCCGACACCGGGAAGGCGCCGGAGATGATCTCCTCCACCGAGCGGGACGGATACTTGTACGACGGCCCCATGTCCCAGGTGACGGCACCCTTCATGAAGATCAGGTACTGCTGCCAGGCCGGGATGTCGTCGCCGTACCGGCTCTGGATGCTGGAGATGGCTTCGTCGCGCTGTCCCTGCGAGGTCATCGTCGCACCGCTGGTGATCGCCGAGATGTCGGCGAAGCTACCGGGGGCAAGCTGCAGCATCACGAAGGTCAGCAGGGACACCAGCCAGAGAGTGATGATCGCGCGCACCAGCCTCTTCCCGAGGAAGAGGCTGGTGCTGGCGAGCGTGCTGAGAGACGAACTTCCCACTTACTGAACCCCGAGAGTCTTGTAGTAGTACTGATCGCCAGTGGGGCGCGGGTGGAAGCCCGTCACCCGCTTGTTGACGGCGAAGTTGTACGACCCCTGTCCGATCGGGATGAAGATGAAGCACTTCTCCCGTGCCAGCGCTGCTGCTTTGAACGCCGCCGTCGCCTCGTCAGGATCGGCTGTGAGCACGGCCTTGTCGGTGAGGTCTGAGAACGTCTTCACCTCCTCACTACACTTCGCGTTCGCCAGCTCGGCGAGCTTGTTGGTCAGCTCGGCCGGCTTCAGGTCCTTGTCTGCCTGCAGGGCCAGATACTGCTTGTAGTCCGCCGCTGACAGTGAGAACGGCTTGGTGAAGGTCGGCGACCACAGCGAGGCCACCCACTTCGGCCAGGTCAGCTCGGAGGCGAAGCTGCCGAAGTAGAAGCCGAAGTAGTCGGGGCCGTTCAGCCCAAACCGCTTGGTGGCGTAGACACCGGCCTCGGTGACGTCGTTCTTCACCTCGATGCCGAGATTTGCTGTCCAGTTCGACATGATGGTCTGGACCATGGGGCTGGCCGCGCCACCATTGAGGATCGTGATGGGTGGGAATCCCTTGCCACCGGGATATCCCGCATCGGACAGCAGCTGCTTGGCCTTCTCCAGGTCTTCGGCGATACCGACCGACGGTTCCCAACCCGGCACAGACTGGGGAACCAACGAGTTCGTCGGCGTGACCAGCGGCACCGACTTGGCGACAGTGTCGCGGCCCATGGCCAACGACAGCGCCTCGCGGATCCGGATGTCCGACATGATCGGGTTCTCCGAGTGCATCAGGGCCAAGTAGTAGATTGAACCGGGTTTGGCGCTCTTCAATTGTCCCTGCAGGTCCGGCTCGTTCTGGAACCGGATCAGGTTGGCCGCCGTACCGACCGGCATGACGTCGACCTCGCCGTTGGTGAACGGTATGAGCGACTCGGTGGCACCGGCCTGCGACATCTTGTAGTTGATCTGGTCGAGGTGAACATTGGCAGCGTCCCAGTAGTCGTCATTCTTGACCAAGGTCGCGCTCACGTTGGGCTGCATCGCTGTCAGCTTGAACGGACCGTTGACGACCAGGTTCTCGGGCTTCTCCCACTCGTTGCCCTTCTCCTCCAGCAGCTTCTGCTGGAGCGGGAGCATCGACCCGTCGGTCATGCTGATCAGGAAGCCCTGGTTCGGGATCTCGAGCTCGATGATGACGGTCTTGTCATCAGGGGTCTTGACGCCCACCTGGGTCCAGTCAGTGATCGCACCGCTCTGGAACTTCAGCGCATTCTTGATGCCGAGGCTGGTGATGTAGGTGTTCGCACCCAGGGTGACACCAGCACCGGCCGAGCTGGGCGACAGCAGCCGCTTGTAGGTGTAGTCGAAGTCCTTGGCCGTGACCGGAGTACCGTCCGACCACTTCGCCTCGCGGAGATGGAACGTGTAGGTGAGGCCGTCCTCCGACATCTCCCACGTCTCAGCCATGCCCGGCATCACGTCGGTGCCGTCGTTGTTCTGGACGATGAGGCCCTCGAGCAGTCCGCGGTTGACGAACCACTTGCCGTCGCTCACGACCTGCGGATCCAAGGTTGGCAACGCCGGTCCCAGGATCGACAGCGAGGTCGTCGAGCCACTGCCGTCGTTCCCGGGCTGGTTGTTGCCGGAGAACCCGCATCCGGTGACGCCGGCGACAAACGCGGCCAAGCTCGCGACACCACCAGCCTGCAGCAGTTGCCTTCTTGTGGTCATGGTCTCCCCTTCTCGGCACCTCTCCGTGCCTTGCCGATGTACGTACAGATCTTCATCACGCTCGGGTTCCATATTTCGGACACCCAACTTGGCGATTTATCAACTGCCCCCAATGTGGCCACACCGTAACCTCGCCGACGGGGGGGCGTCAATGTTCCGTAGCGGTGCGAGTCCGAAGTGTGATCTGTCTCGCCGCCCCACCGCTGGACCGGCGAGCTTGAGGCGGCTCGACCCGTCCCAGCATCCGCCGGTCGGATAGGTTTGGCCCCATGGACAAGGTCGTCGCCAGTGCCGCCGAGGCGGTCGCCGACATCACCGCAGGAGCAACTCTCGCCGTGGGCGGATTCGGCCTGTGCGGGATCCCGAGTGTGCTCATCAGTGCCGTGCTCGACAGCGGGGTGGATGAGCTCGAGGTCGTCTCCAACAACTGCGGGGTCGACGACTGGGGGCTCGGCCTGCTGCTGGGGCACAAGCGGATCAGGCGGATGGTGTCCTCCTATGTCGGGGAGAACAAGGAGTTCGCCCGGCAGTACCTGCAGGGCGAGCTGGAGGTCGAGCTGACGCCGCAGGGGACGTTGGCGGAGAGGCTCCGTGCCGGAGGATCGGGAATTCCGGCCTTCTTCACCGCCACCGGTGGCGGCACCCAGGTCGCCCAGGGCGGCCTGCCCTGGCGGTACGGCCCGCCGAACGCCGACGGCACCCAGGGACCCGTTGTGGTGGCCTCTCCCCCGAAGGAGGTCCGCGTCTTCCCCGGTCCCGACGGCGCTCCGAGGGAGTACGTGATGGAGCGGGCCATCGTCGCCGATGTCGGTCTGGTCAGGGCCTGGAGGGGCGACCGGCACGGCAATCTCGTGTACCGCGACTCGGCCCGGAACTTCAATCCGCTCTGCGCCATGGCGGGCCGGGTGACGATCGCCGAGGTCGAGGAGCTGGTGGAGCCGGGCGAGCTCGACCCGAACCAGATCCACACCCCAGGAGTGTTCGTGCACCGCGTCGTACCTCTGACACCGGCGCAGGCGGCCGAGAAGCGGATCGAGCGGGTCACGACACGGCCTCGACCCGAGGGTCTCGACACGGCCGACGCAAGCGCCGACCTACTCGACCAACGCGGATCGAGTGTCGAGACCGCCGGAACGGAGCACTGATCATGGCGTGGTCACGTGACCAGATGGCGGCCCGAGCCGCAGCCGAGCTGAGCGACGGGTCGTACGTCAATCTCGGCATCGGTCTGCCCACGCTGGTGCCGAACTTCGTGCCGGACGACGTCGAGCTGGTGCTGCAGTCGGAGAACGGCTTGCTCGGAGTCGGCGCCTATCCGTACGAGGGCGAGGAAGATCCGGATCTGATCAACGCCGGCAAGGAGACGGTCACGCTGCGACGGGGTGCCTCGATCTTCGACTCGGCCACCAGTTTCGGGATGATCCGTGGCGGCAAGATCGACGCTGCGATCCTCGGTGCCATGCAGGTCTCGGCCGGCGGAGACATCGCGAACTGGACCATCCCCGGCAAGATGATCAAGGGCATGGGCGGGGCGATGGACCTGGTCCACGGCGCCAAGCGGGTCATCGTGCTGATGGAGCATGTCGCCAAGGACGGCTCGTACAAGATCGTGAACGACTGCTCACTTCCCTACACCGGCAGGAAAGTTGTCCAGCGGATCATCACCGACCTGGCGGTCGTCGACGTCACCGCCGAAGGGTTGCGACTGGTTGAGCTCGCTCCTGACGTCACCCTCGACGAAGTACGGCAGAAGACCGAACCAACTCTGCTGACGGACTGAGCCCTCGTCCCGTGAGCGCTGTTCTCGTCGGGCTGGCAGGTCACCGCAATGCGCTGATGCGCCGCATCGTCTCGGTGGCCAAGGAGTTCCCAGCGTCCGAAGTACGATTCGTCACAGTACGGTACGACGACCCCACAGAACTCTCGGCACGAATCCGGCGACTCCGGGACCGGCCGCAGGCGGTTCTGTTGACCGGTCGATGGCATTTCGACCGGGTGTCCCGGGCGGGTGAATTGGCGGTCCCGGTCGCGACACTCCCGTTGCGTGCAGAGAACCTCTATGCCGCATTGCTGACCGCAGAACGCGCCGCCATCGATCGCGTCTCGATCGACACGCTCGACACCGCCATGGTTCACGAGGCCTATCAGGAACTCGGTCTCGACGACACCGAGGTGCGTGTGATGCCGTACGACGAGCGCGCCACTCGCGATGCCTATCTCGACTTCCATCTCGACGCGGCACGATCCGGCGCCGGTCTGGCTGCTACCACGTTCCGTGAGGTCGAACGGGCTCTGCGGGCTGCGGGAATGCCGGTCGTCCTGCTGCACGCCACCCGGGCCACGATCCGTGACGGGATCAGGGAAGCCATCAGCCTGGGGCGAGGCACCCGGCTCGCGGGCCAGCAGGTGGCGATGATCGGCGTTCAACTACCCGAGCCTGGCGACGGCCTGGCCGACGACCCGGGTAACTACCCCTTCCAAGAGGTCCGGGCCTCGGTGTATCGCCTGCTGCTCGAAATGTGCCGGGCCAGCGGCGCGCTCGTGCTGCCGAGATCGGACCGGCTCTTCCTGGTGACCTTGACCCGCGCCGGGCTGGACGCTCTCACCGACAACCTCACCAGCGCCCCGTTCGTCGCCGCGTGCCGCGCGGCCCACGGACTCCAGCTGCAGGTGGGGATCGGGCTGGGCCCGACCGCCCAGATCGCAGCAAGACATGCCGTGGAAGGGATTGGCCACGCCGTCGCTGCCTCAGCCGACGCCTTCGTCGTCTCGGCTGCCGGAACGCCGCAGCGTCTTGACGCGGTCGCCGGGTTCGGCATCGACCGACCGCCGCCCCGGGGGCTGACGATCCTACGGCGTCTGGTCGAGGCACGTCGTGGGGTGACTGACTCCGACGGCGCCTCGGTACTCACGGTCGGCGCCGAGGATGTCGCCGAGATCTTGGCCGTCTCGCCTCGCACAGCCCTGCGCACCTGTCGCCACCTGGTCGACGTCGGGCTTGCCTGGCCGGTCCCGGCCGTGCGTGCCCCTCAGGGCGGACGCCCGACGCAGCAGTTCCAACTCCTCGCCGAAAAGCTCGGGTGAGAAGCGACGCCGAGCCTCCAGCCTGCGCTTGGACATGTCCACAACAGACTGTTGTCGCCACGTAATCTGACCCGCCTGTTCCATCCGTACGGTGTCGCCGCACCTGAGGGTCTTGACGACATCACGAAAGCAAGCGTTCTCTCCTGCACTGTGACCTGTCGAGAACACCCCCCTGCGGCGGTCAATGGGCACACACCGAAGCAAGGGAGAGAATCACGATGACGGCAGCAGAACTTCAGCGCGGCGCCGGAGGGTCGGCGATGAGCCTGGACGGGTGGAGTCGCCGAAGCCTGTTGGGCGTCGGGTTGGCCTCGAGCGCAGCCGCCTTGGTGGCAGGCTGCGCCCCCGCTCGGAACCTCGGTTCCCAGCCGAGTTCCCCGACCGCCCCAGTCGCCGCCAAGCCGGCCCACATCCCGTTCGACGGGCCGAAGCCAGACCTGGCCGGCGATACGGCGATCGGGGTCCCGAACGGCTACCTGAGTTACCCCGACCCGGCCCCCAGCACCGGGCGGGTCCCGCTCAAGCTGTCCGCACCGGTCGAGTTCATGGTGCAGTCCACTCCTTCGGCCACACCACGCACCCGCAACGAACGCTGGAAGGCCGTCGAACGTGACCTGGGTACAGAGCTCCGGGTCACCGGCGCCGACAGCACCCAGTACACAGCGAAGTTCCAGACCGCGGTCGGCGGTGACACGCTCTCGGAGATCACCCAGGTCCCCGCCGTGCCACAACTGCCTCAGGTGCTGGAACGGATGTTCACCGATCTCACGCCGTACCTGTCCGGCGACAACATCCAGAAGTACCCGAGCCTGGCCAACCTTCCCAGCGCAACCTGGGACATGTGCATGGTCAACGGGCGCATCTGGGGGCTCACCAACGCTCGAATCGTCGCCGGCACCGTACTGATGACCCGCGGTGACCTGTTGGAGGCCAGGGGCATCCCACAGATGCCGACGCTGGCATCGGGTGAGGACTTCCTGGATCTCTGCACCGAGCTCACCGATCGGTCCCAGGGCGTGTTCGCCATTGGCCAGGTGCCACAGAACTGGACCCTTCCCGTCATCCTCGAGTCGTTGGGCGCGCCGAACGGATGGCGGGTGGACAACGGCCAGTGGACCAGTGCGTACGAGGATCCGGCCTACGAGCGTGCGCTCGAGATCGTGACCACGATGTGGAGTTCCGGTGTCATCCATCCGAACTCCTTCACCGACCTGAGCTCGACGCAATCCTGGTTCGAGGTCGGCACCACCGCACTGTTCGCCCAGAACTTCGCCTCATGGGTGGCGCAATGGAGCCTCAAGCCGTTTCCGGTCGGCGTGGTGAAGATGCCGAAGTGGGACGGCGGCGGGTTGGCTCCGAAGCATCTGGGGGCCCCGGGCTATGCCGACTTCGTCGGCCTGCGGAAGACGAATGATGAACACCGGATCGACGAGTTGCTGCGGGTTGCCGACTACCTCGCCTCGCCCTTCGGTACGGCGGAGTACCTCAGTCTGTGGTACGGCGTGGAAGGCCGCCAGTACACACTGAGCAATCACCAGGTGTCACTGATCCCCGACGCCCCCAATGAGACCGTGTCAGGCTTGTCGTACTTCGGCGGCACCAGTGCGATCAACTTGTACTCCCCGAGCGCTCCCGATCGTGCCCGGGTCTGGTTCGACTACTGCCGCGACGTGATCCCCGACGGCGTGAAGAACCCCAGCATCGGTCGGTTCTCCGACACCAAGGTCACCAAGGGCGCGGTCGCAGACCGGAAGCTGAACGACCTCATGAGCGACATCATCCAAGGCCGGACCAGCCTGTCCCAGTGGGCTCCTGCGGTACGGCGGTGGAAGACCGACGCGGGTGATGCGATTGCGCACGAGCTCGCTGCGCAATGACCAGTTCCGCACACATCTCGCTCGTTCGACACGACGAAGCTCGATTCGATGACTGAACGGAGAATCATGCCTGGCACCAGCAGACGTGCTGTCCTCGGCAGCGCCCTGGCCATGACCGCACTGGCGGTGCCACCCGCGGCACGCGCCATCGCCGCCGACACCGTCGGTGCACGGCGCGGCGTCACGACCACCCTGCAGGAACAGATCGACGCAGTGGCTGCGGCCGGTGGTGGCACCGTGCAGCTTCCTGCCGGCACTCATCTGCTCTCCCAGCCGCTGGAGATGCGCTCAGGTGTCACCCTGGCGGGCGCAGGCCCGGGCCTCACCATCCTGCGCGATGCTCCGGACCTCGGGGCGAAGCCGCTGGTCGTGATCATCGGGACGCCCACAGAAAGAGTCAGTGACGTCTCCCTCACCGGACTCACTCTCCGCAACGGTGACGCCCAGACCGGGCAGGCCCCAGCGCCCGAGTACACGACAAGCCTGTCATCGATGTCGAAGGACGGCATCGAGGTCGAGTACACCAACGGTCTGCTCCTCGACAACATCGAGGTGACTGAAATCGCGGGACTCTACGGCTTCCGATGCAAGATGACCAGCAACGTCACCTGCCAGAACTCCCGGTTCTACCGGTGCACGTACACACAGTTCGCCGCCCACGTCGAGTCCGAGTTCATCACGGTCACCAACTGCGAGTTCGACACTGTCACGGCCAGCACGACCGCATACCCGAACACCTATCTTTTCTGCACTGGCTACGACAAGCCGTTGCAAGGCAGCTATCTCTGTCGCGACGTCCTCGTCGAGGACAGCACCTTCCGGAACAATCCAACGTGGCAAGGAATCAACACCCACGGCGGTGAACGGATGGTGTTCCGCAACAACCACGTCGAGAACGTCCTCTGCGGAATGATCATCGCCAATGTCATCGGCCACACCACCGAGAGCAGCCTGACCGACATCGTGGTGGAGGGCAACATCTTCGTCCAGGGCACCGCAGGCACGGGCGTTCTGGCACCGGACCGTACGGCCGACGGCATCAGAGTCGCCGGCGGTTCCCCGGCGACCAGGGGCCGTGACATCCAGATCATCGACAACACGTTCATCGGATTCGGTGGCAACGTTCGCGAGTCGGGCACGATCACGTTCTACTGTGTCGAGGACATCCTGATCGAGGGCAACACCATCCAGGACTATGGGCAGCATGGGGTGTTGTGCCGCCACGGGAGCTTCGGTGCCCGCATCATCGACAACACCTTCACCAATCTCGCTCGCGCCGCTCCGGGACAGGAGACCCGTACTGCGGTCATCGCCACTCTCGGCGACGGCTTCGCGCACGGCGTCGAAGTCACAGGAAACACCGTGTCCGCGGGAACAACGGCTGAACAGCCTCAGCGCTTCATCCTGGTGAACGGGGTCGACACCAGCTTCCAGATCTCGAACAACACGGTCAGTGGGATTGCCCAGTCGCCGATCTGCCACCCGGCTCCCGCGCTACCGGTGAACCGCGACACCCTCCCGCAGGCCTACCTGATCCAGCGCACAGGGGACCTGATCCTCGATAGTGCCGGACAGCCGCGATGGTCGGTGACCGCGCCGACCTTCGGCTACGGCAGCCTCGACACCACGACCGTGATCGCCACTGTCGCCGTCACCGCAGGAAGCACCCTGGCAACGATCATCGACACCGACCCGGTGCGCTGGAGCCGGTTGCCACCGACGATGAATGTCGTGATCGCTGGAGCCGGCGTTGGTGCGGCGCCGTTGCACACCCGGGTCGTCGACGTGAGGTCGACGACCACGGTCGAACTCGCGGATGCGGCAGCCACCACTGTCACGGCAGCTGTGGTGACTCGGGCAGCACTCCAGCTCAGCCCTGTGCCCTGATCACGAGGGCTCCCTTCTCTTCCACTCCGGACAAGGAATCCTGATGAACGATGTCAGCAAGACCCCGATGATGCCGGTCGGTCGGCGCACAGTACTCACCGCCAGCCTGGGCGCTGTGACGGTGGGGCTCGTTCCCGCCACAGGTGCGCACGCGAATGGTCGCAGCTTGGTGACCCTCACCCCGGGAGATCTGAGCGACCCGGCCGTCGCCATCCAGGAGGCGATCGACCAGGTCCATGCCGCAGGTGGCGGCACCGTGAGACTTCCCGAGGGCATCCACGAACTGACTGCAACCCTGTGGCTGCGCAGCAACGTCGCGCTGGTGGGCGATGGTCGTGAGAGCACCGTACTGCGCGAGGCGCCGACCCTCGGAGCGAGACCGATCATCATGATCATTGGCAGTGCGGACCAGCGTGTCGAGAACGTCGCCCTGCGGCGGCTGACGATTCGCAACGGTAGCGCGACCACCACCGCAGCACCGAAGAACACGGTGGTGACCCCGCTGTCAGTGGTCGGGAAGGACGGCATCGTCGCTGAGTACGTTGACGGGCTGGTGATGGAGGATCTGCTGGTCACCGAGATCGGCGGCCAGTACGGATTCCGCTGCAAGATGGCGCGGCGTGTCACCTGTCGCGCGACCCGCTTCTTCCGATGCACCTACGCTGCCTTCGTTGCCATGGTGGAGACCGAACACCTGTTGGTGGATCAGTGCGAGTTCGACACGATCACGACCATGCCACCGGTGTATCCGAACCAGTACCTGTTCGCCACCGGCTACGACAAGCTCAACCAGGGCGAGTACCTGGTGCGCGACGTGACCGTGCAGAACTCCCGGTTCACCAACAATCCGCATTGGCAAGCGATGAACACCCATGGAGGTGAACGCATCACTTTCCGCAACAACCACTGCGAGAATGTCCTGGTCGGCGTGATCGTTTCCAATGTCGTCGGTGCAGCACGAACGTCGGCCCTGCACGACATCACGATCGAAGACAACACCTTTCTTCGCGGAACGGCATCACATGAGGGCAAGCCTTCGGCGACAACCACCTGCGGGATCGTCGCCGCGGGGCATGTCACCGAGCTCGGACGCACCATCGTCATCCGGCGGAATCGTGTCGTAGGGTTCGGCGGCAACCATCCAGCGATGGCCGCCATCCGGAGCTACCGAGTCGTCGACGCTGTGATCGAGGACAACGACATCGAGGACTTCCACCAGTTCGGCATCGTGCTGTTCCAAGGTTCGTTCGGAGCAGTCATCAGGCGTAACCGATTTGCCGGAGTCCGTTCGGCCATCCCAGGGTGGGAGGGCCGTACGGCGACCATCGCCGTCCCCGTCGATGGACAGGCACATGGCATCGAGATCAGTGGAAACGAGGTGCTCCCCGTCATCCCGGAGCACCGTCCCAGGCACTTTCTCTGGTCCGCAGGCCCGAACATCAATGTCGTGCTCAGCCACAATCGCATCGATGCTGCCGGCATCGCGGCTGAATGGTTGAGCCAGCCGGACTACTTCCCCGTGGACCGTGTCGCCACGCCCGACCAGAACCTCATCCTGCGGCGAGGCGAGCGCGTGACCGACCTGCGGGGCAGGACGGTCAACCGCTGCCTGCTGCCAAGAACCGGCTACGGAGGGCTCGACACCGTGACGGTTCTCACCACCGCGACAGCAACCAGCGGCTCGACGGCCATCACCATCGCCCCCAGCTTCCTGCCAACCTTGAACTCCGAGTTCTTCGCTGCCTATGGGATGCTGCCGCCGGGAATGAACGTCACGGTCGCCGGCGCAGGGCCGGAGGGAGGGGACCTGGACGCTCAGGTCATCAGGATGGCCAACGCCACCACGATCATTCTCGACCGCCCGGTCGCCACGAGCGTTGTCGGAGCTACGGTCCGACGGCAACTGCTGACATGGCAACGGCGGGACCGCTGACGGACTGATCAGAACGTGGGCGGCTGCTGCCCCTGGAACTGTGCCGGATTCGGATCCTGGGGCGACATCGGACGGACACCCATGCCACGGCCCGCGGCAACGGCGGCCCGATAACCCAGCACGATGGCGAGGACGAGGCAGACCGCAGCCGGAACGCTGAACACCACCCCGCTGATCACCCTCACGACTCCGCTGAGGCCCAGTGCCGGCGCGAGCATGCCGAGCAGGATCTGCTCGACGAGCAGGATGCCGAATCCGAGCGGCCCGAGCCAACGGGCGTGTCCGCGGGCCATCAGTCCCGTGATGACCGCGGCGCCTGCCAGGACCAGCCCCGACACGAGCAGCGTGACCAGGTTCACCACGGTCAACAGACCGGTGGGGCTCATCGCAGCGTCCCCGTCCCCGGCGACGGAACCGGACCACGACGAGCACGTGAGGCACTCACGATCGCCGTTGCCAGCAGCACGGTGCCGACGATCGACAGCACGGCCTGGACCACCTGCAGGACGATGATGCCGCCCAGCCCCGACGACACGGGCAGACGAGCCAGCACCACCCCGAAGAGGAGGTTCACCACCACGGCACACAGGGGTACGGCGCACGCGAGAATGCCGAGAACCCGGCCAGTCCCTCGAACGGTGACACCGATCACGATCCCGAGCGCCACCCAGACGATCACGGTGACGACCGTGCTCACCGCGCTGGCTGCGACAATGCTCCCCATCCGCGCTCCCCTGCCATCGACATCCGGACCGCCCGGTCGGCGGCCGGACGATCCAGCCTAGACCCCGCCGAGGTCAGCGACCGGTGCCGGCGTAGACCACGGCCTCGCCGTCAGCGTCCAGACCGAACGCGGTGTGGGCAGCGCGAACGGCCCGATCCACGTCAGCCTCGTCCACCACGACCGAGATCCGGATCTCGGAGGTGCTGATCATCTCGAGGTTGACCTCGGCCTCGGCGAGTGCGGAGAAGAACTTCGCCGTGACGCCCGGGTGGGACCGCATCCCGACGCCGACCACCGACACCTTCCCGATCTGGTCGTCGTAGCGGATGTCGGAGAAGCCGATCTCCTCCTTGATGGCGTTCAGCGCCGCGACCGCCTTGGCACCGTCGGTCTTGGGCAGGGTGAACGAGATGTCGGTGCGTGAGGTCTCGACCTCGGAGACGTTCTGCACGATCATGTCGATGTTGATCTCGGCCTCGGCGACCGTGGTGAAGATGCGGGCCGCCTCACCGATCCGGTCGGGAACGCCGACGATGGTGATCTTGGCCTCGCCGCGGTCCTGCGCGATGCCGGAGATGATGGCTTGCTCCATGGTGATGTCCTCCAGATCCTTGACCCAGGTGCCGTCCTTGGCGGAGAAGGACGACCGTACGTGGATGGGCACGTTCTCGCGTCGGGCGTACTCCACGCACCGCAGGTGCAGGATCTTCGACCCACACGCTGCCATCTCGAGCATTTCCTCGTACGAGATCTCCGGGATCTGCCGGGCAGCCGGCACGATCCGCGGATCGGCGGTGAAGACGCCGTCGACATCGCTGTAGATCTCGCAGTAGTCGGCCTTCAGAGCCGCCGCCAGGGCGACCGCCGTGGTGTCGGAGCCGCCGCGGCCAATGGTCGTGATGTCCTTGGTGTCCTGGCTGACGCCCTGGAAGCCGGCCACGATCACGATGTCGCCCTCGGCGACGGCGGACTCGATGCGACCCGGCGTGATGTTCATGATCCGGGCATTGCCGTGGGTGCCGGTGGTGATGACACCGGCCTGCGAGCCGGTGAACGACCGGGCCGTGGCCCCCTGGTCCGAGATCGCCATCGCCAGCAGGGCCGCACTCATCCGCTCGCCCGCGGTCAGCAGCATGTCCAGTTCCCGAGCCGGCGGCTGCGGGGAGACCTGCATCGCGAGGTCGAGCAACTCGTCGGTGGTGTCCCCCATCGCCGAGATCACGACCACGACCTCGTTGCCGGCCTGCTTGGTGGCGACGACACGCTTGGCGACACGCTTGATGCTCTCGGCATCCGCGACGGAAGAGCCTCCGTACTTCTGCACCACGCGTCCCACGTGTCGTCCTCTCATGTCGTGTGATCCGCTCGTCGAGCGACGTCCGGCCACCTGGCGTGACCGCCGCACACTCTAGTGGCCTGCTCCAGGTTGCCCGGCCCCGGGCGTCGCGCCGAGACGTCCGGCACCGGCCACGGGCGGCTCACCCAACGCGAGTCTGCGCGCTGGCCAGGCATCCCGCGGCTCGGCCGGAGTCGATCGCCTGCTCGGCGCGCACGATCGCCGCCCGGAACTGCTGTTCGGCACGGTCGGCGGTCAGCGTGTCGGCGACGAGGACGGCGGCAGCATTCAGGACGACGATGTCACGCAGCGGCGAACGCTCGCCGCTCAACATCGCTCGGGCTCGTACGGCGTTGTCGGCCGCCGTGGCGCCCCGAAACTCGCTCAGCTCGGCGTGCGGGAAGCCGAGCGAGACCGGATCGATCGTCACCGACGTGATGCGGTCGGGGCGGACGATGTGGACCTGTGAGGTGGTGGTCGTGGTCAGCTTGTCGAGTCCGTCGTCACCGCGGACCACCAGCCCGGTCCGCCGCAGCCCCTGCAGCACCGCGGCCACCGTCGCCGCCCGTGACCCGTCGGCGACGCCCACCACCTGATGATCGGGGCGCGCCGGATTGACCAATGGCGCCGCGAGATTGAACACCGTGGGTACGCCGAGCCCGCGCCGCGCATCCACGGCGTGGCGGAGGCCCGGATTGAAGGTGGGCGCGAAGAGGTAGCTGAAACCGTACTGCGACGCGCGGTCGGCCGCTTGCTGGGGCATGAGGTCCAGATCGATGCCGAGTGCTTCGACGAGGTCGGCCGACCCTGCGGTCGTCGAGGAGGCGGCCCGTCCACCGTGTTTGACGACCCGGGTTCCCGTCCCGTCCATCAGGAAGGCTCCGGCCGCGACCACTGCTGCCAAGGTGGACACGTTCATGGCGCCGGTGCCGTCACCCCCGGTCCCAGCGATGTCGACGCAGGGCCGGGGCGCGACCACCGGTACGGCGCTGGCGAGCAGTGCCTCCACCACCCCGGTCAGCTCCTCGACCGTCTCGCCCTTGGTGCGCAGCGCGGCCAGAAACCCTGCCAGGGCAGCAGTCGGGGCATTTCCCCGTACGGTCTCGGTGATCGCCCACCTCGTCTGCGTCGCCGTCAGGTCGCGGCGCTGGGTCAGAGCGTCCAGCAGTTCCGCCCAGCTCGTCGATCCATCCATCCTGTCCACCTCTCCTCGGCACAGGGATGGCCCGAAGGAGATGCCCCAGGAGACAAGACAAGGGCCGACTCGATCGGAGCCGACCCTGTGGCGCTGCACACGACATATGGGCTGGCTACGGAGCCAGCCACCAGTAACGCAGTCGTGTCGTCATCTGTCGCACTATATCCGAGCAAGAGTTGGGCACGTACTGTCAAGCCATGGCTGAGCTGTCGAACACGGAGTTGCGATGGGGTGTCGTGGGCCCGGGTCGGATCGCCCACAACGTGGTGGCCGACTTCCACGGACGCGGAAATGACGGATCGAGCGGTCAGATGGCCAGCGGCCGGATCGCTGCCGTCGCCTCGCGCAGCATCGACCGTGCCCGGTCCTTCGCGGACGAGTTCGCCGTCCCTACCGCGTACGGGTCCTACCGCGACCTCATCGCTGACGACCAGATCGATGCGGTCTACCTTGCCACCCCGCACCCGCAGCACCTGGCCGTCGGCCTCGCCGCAGCTGACGCTGGAAAGCACCTGTTGGTGGAGAAGACCTTCACCGCCACGGTGCCCGGAGCGGAGGAGCTTGTCGCCGCCGCCCGGTCGGCCGGGGTGTTCTGCATGGAGGCGATGTGGACCAGGTTCCAGCCGGTGTGGGTGGAGGTGCGACGCCTGATCGCCGACGGAGCGATCGGCGAACTGCGCCAGGTGCGAGCCGATCTCGGCGTCGCCCGCGACTATGACCCGACCGACCGGTTGTTCGACCCCGCCCAAGGTGGCGGCGCCCTGCTGGACGTCGGGGTCTACGTCGTCTCGCTGGCCCAGTGGCTCCTGGGCAACCCCACCTCGGTCAGCGTGACCGGGAAGCAGGCCCGGTCCGGGGTCGACGGCGAGGCCGCGCTGCTGCTGTCGTACGACGACGGTCGTGCCGCATTGTTGCAGTGTTCGATCCACTACCCGCTGCCCGGCGGTGCCTTGTTGGTCGGCACCGAGGGCTCGATCGAGGTGCTCCCCCGGTTCCACCACCCCCGCACCTTTCTGCTGCGCAATCGTGCCGGCGACGTCCGCGAGGTCACCCTCGAGCCGCGCGGAGCCGGCTACGCGCACGAGTTCGACGAGGTGCACCGATGCGTGGCCGGAGGGCTCACCGAGTCGCCGGTGATGCCGCTCGCCGACACCCTCGCCGTGCAACGAATCCTGAACGACGCCTGCGCCCGCCTCGGAGTGGTCCACGCCGAGGACCGGAGTGCCTACTGACCGTCGCCCTCGCGCAGTGTGACGGCAGCAACGACCCCGGCCACCACGATCAGTCCGGCCCCGATCAGCGCCGTCGCTGTCACCCCGGAGTCGAAGGCCTGCGCAGCGGCCACCCTCAGCGCCTCACCGACGGCACCGCCGATCTGGTCAGCGACGTTCATCGCTCCGGCCAGGGTCTCGCGGGCACTGGCCGCGAGTTGTGCCGGGATTCCTTCCGGCACAGCGATCCCGTTGCGGTACGAGGCTGTCAGGATGCCGCCGAGCACCGTGGTGCCCAGCACCGCGCCGAACTCGTACGCCGTCTCCGACACCGCGCTCGCGGCGCCTGCCTTCGCCACTGGGGCGTTGCTGAGGATCAGCTCGTTCGAGACCATCTCGGCCATCCCGATGCCGACGCCCAGCAGCATGAACGCCACCACGATCGGAGCGAGCTGCTCCGGATCGGCGGAGAGAGCCACGATCACGTACCCGAGCACCGAGGCCACGAGGGCGGCCGGCACCAGGACCCGCGGCGGCACCCGACGCGAGATGGGCACGACGACCAGCCCGGCGGTGATCATCGCCACCAGTCCCGGAAGCAGGGCGAGGCCCGCCTGCACCGGGCTGAGCCCGACGATCAGCTGCAGGTGCTGCGACACGAAGTACAGGAAGCCGACCAGGCCGACCACGCTCAACAGGTTCACCACGATGGCGCCACTGAAGCCACCACGACGGAACAGATCCATGTCGAGCATCGGGCTGGCCGAGCGGCGCTGACGCCGTACGAAGAGCGCCCCCGCACCGAAGCCGACCAGCAGTCCGGCCACCACGGCGATGTCCAGGCCCGCGACGGCGGCGTGCTTGATCGCGTACACGACCGGGAGCATCGCGGCCAGGGAGAGCAGGATGCTGACCGGATCGATCCGGCCAGGGGCCGGGTCGCGCGACTCGGGCACGAACAGCGGTGCCAGCACCAGCATCGGGACCAGCACCGGCACGGCAAGCAGGAACACCGAGCCCCAGCCGAAGTGCTCGAGCAGCAGACCGCCGACGATCGGGCCGAGGGCCGCGCCGGCGGAGAACCCGGCCGCCCAGACCGCGATCGCCATCCGGCGCTGGTCCCGGTCGGTGAAGATGCTGCGCACCAGCGACAGCGTCGACGGCATCAGCATGGCGCCGAAGAACCCCATGGCTGCCCGGGCAGCGATCAACAGCTCTGCGTTCGGCGCGAAAGCGGCCAGGGCGGAGATCGCCGTGAACCCGGTGGCACCGATGAGCAGCAGCCGGCGCCGACCGAAGCGGTCACCGAGCGAGCCCATGGTGACCAGCAGTGCAGCGAGCACCAGCGGATAGATGTCGATGATCCAGAGCTGCTGGGTCGAGGTCGGGCCGAGGTGCAGCGAGATCTGCGGCAGCGCGAAGCTCAGCACGGTGTTGTCGACCGAGACCAGCAGCACCGGCAGCATCAGCACCGCCAGCGCCACCCAGCCGCGCCACCCGACACGCGCGGAAGTAGGCGCCAGGGTCGTGGTCGAGTGCGTGGTGGTCATGATCTCCTCATTTCTATACCGTCCAGTCGGTATAGTAACACGCCTGTGTCAACCCGCTACGATCGCCGGATGAGCCGCCCACCTCGCGCCCGGGAACTGGTCCTCGACGCCTTCGAGGAGATCCTGGTGAGCGAGGGCGAGCGCGCGGCAACCCTCGATGCGACCGCCCGGGCGGCCGGGGTCTCCAAGGGCGGGCTGCTCTACCACTTCGGCTCCAAGGACGATCTGGAAACCGGGTTGATCGAACGGCTGCGGGAACGGGTGGCGGCCGACATTGCCGCCATGACCTCGGCACCGGACGGCCCGGTCAGCTACTACCTCCGAACCTCGGTCACCGACGGTGGCGACCTGGATCGTGCACTCGTGGCTGTGGCACGACTCGCCCAGGGCGGCAGCACGTCGGCGGCCACGGTCCTGCGAGAGGTGCGACAGAGCTGGGAGGACGCGGTCCGTCCGCAGTTGCGCGACCAGGCCGCGGTCGACCTGGTGATGCTGGTCGGGGACGGTCTCTACTACAACAGCGTGCTCGACGGCGGCGGTCTGCCGGGCCCGACCCCATCCGGGGCCGACCTCGATGCGCTGGTGGACCTGGTACTGCGAGCCACCAGCTCCACCACCGAATGACCGGGAACCGCTCGCAACGGACGGGCCGCAATCCCGGATCGGGTCACCACCACACACCTCCACCCCCGGTCGTGCCGCTAACGTCGGACCCGCCGGTCGATGCGGACGGTTCACACGGTGCGACGGAGAGGTCGGAGTCATGTGGCGAAGAATGAAGGGCGCGTTGTGTGGGCTCGTGGCGGCCATGGTCGCGGGAACTGCCCTGGCCACGGTCCCACGACCGGTCGCCGCAGCGGCGGCGACCTCGACAACCCTGGGCGACTATGCCGGAGCGATCGTGGGCGCCCCGGATGCCAACCAGGTCCGCCATGTCGACGTGGCGGCAACGATCGCCAGGCTCACCGCCGCCCATGTGAACACCTACGCCTACATGATGTACGGCTACGGCGTGAACAACGCTGCGAGCGGGACCGACCGTGATGTCGTCGCTCCGAAGGTGACCCAGGCGCTGTGGAACGAGTTGCCCGCCTTCGCCGACGCGGCCGCTGCTGCCGGCATCAAGGTCTGGGTCTACCTGGTCCCGCCCAGCGAGTCGTACGGCGGCGGCAAGAGCGTGCCCGTTGGCAGCCGTACGTCGACCTACGCGCCATTCCACTGGGACTACCAGCGGTGGGCGTCCGAGATCGGTGCCGTCGCTCAGGCGCACCCCAACATCACCGCGATCGCCATCGACGACTTCGGCGGCAACACCGCCGAGTGGCCCAGCCAGTACACCTTCGCCTTCACCCCGTCCTACGTCGCCGGAATGCGAACGGCAGCACGCGCCTCGGCCAGCTGGATGGAGATCGTGCCGGTGCTGTACTACACGCAGTACTCGAACATGACCTCCATCTCGACCGCGTACCGCTCGGTCGTCGACGGGTTCATCTACCCCTACAACGGTTCGGCCGCCGCATCCGGCGGCAACACCTCCGACGCGTCGAACGCCGAGTACTTCACTAGGATCACCTCCAGCATGGTGAAGTGCCACGCCGGGAACGGATGCCTGCAACTCGGTGTGCCGGGGAGCACCTCGACCAGCGCCGGATGGTACGGCTCGGTGGAGCAGGTCGTGCCCGTGACCGCGTCAACGAGTCACCACCTCACCTTCCGCACCAACGACACCTGGATCCAGGGCCGCGCCGGCGTCGGCTATCACTTCCTGCAGGTGCTGGTGGACGGCGTCGTGGTGTGGGAGCAGGACGTCGCGAACTTCCATGGCTGGGACACCTACACCGTCGACCTCAGTGCCCGACTCCAGGGCAAGACCTCGACACGACTGACCCTGCGGCTGTACGAGAAGGCCGGTGTCGGCAACTTCCCAGTCGCAGCATGGTTCGACAGCCTCGAGTCGAGCACCCTGCAGATCACCAATCCCGGTTTCGAGGGGTCGTTGAACGGCTGGACCAAGCTGGAGTCGCGTGCCCTGTTCGACGAGTCGTGGGCTCCCAGCGGGAAGTTCTGGCTGATGCCGTACGCCAGCAAGCTCGGCACCGAGACGGCGCAGCCGACCGCGGCCTACGTCGGCACCGTCACCGGTGTCGGACTGCAGCTCGCCCAGTCCGGCGTCACCAACGGGACCGTCGTCTACGTCCTACCGCTGAGCGACCGGACCGACGTGTTCGATGCAGTGGCAGGGCTCTACGCGGCTCAGGGATGACGCTGGCACCACCGGACAGGATCTGTCCGGAAGGCGTGCGAAGCTGGTCCCATGGCCAACACCAGCTCCCGCACCCTGCGACTGCTGAGCCTGCTGCAGACCCACCGGTTCTGGCCCGGGCCCGAACTCGCCGACCGGCTCGGCGTCACCGATCGCACCCTGCGCCGTGACATCGACCGACTGCGCGAACTCGGCTATCCCGTACGGTCCTCGCGCGGCGCCGACGGCGGCTACCAGCTGGCCGCCGGAGCAACCATGCCGCCCCTGGTCGTCGACGCCGAGGAGGCGGTCGCGATCGTCGTGGCTCTGCGCGCCGCCACCCAGGGCGCTGCTGCCGTGCTCGGGGACGCACCGGTACGGGCTCTCGCCAAGGTCACCCAGGTGCTGCCCAAGCCGTTGCGAAAGCGGGTCGAAGCCGTACGGCAGGCCACGGTCGCCCCGCAGTGGGGCGAGGTGGCGGCCCTCGACGTCGACCTGCTGACGACGGTGGCGACCTGCTGCCGCGACACCGTACGGCTCGAGTTCGGCTACACCGGCGCCGGAGTCGATGCCGTGACGACACAACGCCGAGTGGAACCACACCATCTGGTCCCGCTCGGTCGCCGGTGGTACCTGGTGGCCTGGGACCTGGACCGGCAGGACTGGCGCAGCTTCCGGCTCGACCGGATGGCCGATCCCAGGCCGACACTGATCAGCTTCCGGCCACGTGAGGTTCCCGGCGGCGACCCCGCTTCCTTTGTGCAGAAGGGAGTCCAGGGACGTGAGGCGTACGAGGGCAGCGCCCTGGTCGCGGCCCCGTCAGCCACGGTGACGGCCCAGCTCGGCCGCTATGCCACGGTCACGGTCGTCGACGACGCCCGGTGCCGGATCACGATGAGCGCGACGGACTGGTCCTGGATGTGTTTTGCACTGACATCACTGCCGCATGCCGTGAGCGAGATCGAACCGGCGGGGCTGCGCGACGCCCTCGCCGATTGGCGGAACCGATTGGCCTCGATGACCTGACGTCGGTGAGCGTCAGCGCGCGATCCAGTCGCCATTGCTGTCGAGCATGAAACCCTCGACCTCGGACTGCGTGATGGACAGTTCCCCGCTCTTCATGACGGCGAGTCCGAACTCAGCGAAGGTCTCGATGCCGTCGTCGGTGGACGTCGGGAACCTGAGGTCGCTGGCCGAGTCGTCGTCGGTCGCCGACGCCGCGCAGTCCTGGACCAGGGTCACCTGCGTGAGGTCCTCGGAGAAGTACGAACCTTCCTCGGGATCAGCCTCGTTCAGTTCGCCCTTCGACCTCGCGTCGTCCAGTCCGAGGGAGCCAGCCATGCGCTCCCACAGCGGCACGGCGGCGGCCTCGTCCACCTTCCCCTGCTGCTCCTGCTCAATGTCGGCATTGAGCGCCTGCACCACCTTTTCCACCGTCGCCGTCGCCTTGGCCTCGCCGGACGAGAACTGGCTCTGCACACGGGTGGCCTCGGTGCTGAGGTCAAGCAGGTAGTGCGCAGCCGCCACCTTGACGTCAGTGGTCTCCCAGTGCTCCTTCAGGTACTCCGGCACCGTCTGGGGACCCCACCCCTTGGTGATCTCCCGATTCGCCTGATCGGTGACCTTGTTGATCATCTGCTGCTCGAGTTCCTGCGCACTGGACACCTCGAACCGCCGAAGGAAGGCCTGCTGCGCCTCCCGTGTCGCCTCCGCCGCCTCTTCGGCGGTGTAGCTCGGCACGGTCAGCTTCTCGGTGGCTCCCTCGGCATAGCTGATGTCGACGTCGATCGCGCAGTGGCGCGCACCCTCGAGTTCGTGAGCCTTCGCGGCGTACGTGGTGACGAGCAGACCTTCGGCATCGGCACCGGCGGCCTTCTTGAGCTCCTCGGGGATCTACACGGTGATGTCGCTCGTCGGCTCCATGCCATTGATCTGGGTGAAGTCGTACACGTTCTTGGCGCCCCCACAGGCCGTGAGCGCGAACCCCACGGTGAGGGCGAGGGCACCCGCCGAGATCGTTCGCGTCATGGGCGTGTTGGCCGAAGTCATGCTTCCCCTTCGTCGTTCTGCCGGGTTCCTTGAGCCCGGCATGGTACGCGACCACCGGGCCATCCGGCGGCGGCGTGGGCCGACCTTCTCTGCGGGCTCCTTGCCGTCCGTCAGATCCAGTCGAACTTCTTCAGCAGGGCCCACATCCCGATGCTGCCCACGAGGATCAGTCCGATGCTGAAGACCAGACCGAGCGGCTCCCCCGCACCCGGGAACGGCACGTTCTGACCGAACCACCCGGTCACGGCGGTCGGTACGGCGATCACGGCCGCCCACCCGGCCAGCTTCTTCATGACCTGGTTCAGCCGGGCGTCCTGCAGTGACAGGTTCGTCTCGAAGATGGCTGTCACCATGTCACGCAACGACTCGGTCCACTCGGTCACCCGCACGACGTGGTCGTACAGGTCCTCGAAGTAGTCGTCGAGCTCGGGATTGAGCTGGGCCTCACTGCGGTGCCGCTGGACGGCGTTCACGACCTCGCGCATCGGCAGCACCGCCCGTCGCAGGGCGACCAGGTCACGGCGCAGCCGATAGACCTCCTGGTGCACCTGACGCCCCTGCCCCCGCTCGAACAGGACGTCCTCCAGCTGTTCGGCGGAGTCGTCCATCTCTTGCAGGGTGTCGAAGTGCCCGTCGACGACCACATCGAGCAAGCCATGGACGAGGGCACCCACTCCGTACCGGAGAAGATCGACATTGTCCTGCCACGTTTGGACGACCGGCGTCATGTCGAACGCCCCGCCCGGCCGTACGGTCAACAGCCCACCGGGAAAGACGAAGGCCGAGACGTGGCGCAGCACGAGCCGGTCGGTACCGCGATCCGTGGCCGCGAACTCCGTGCCCGCCATGGTCAGGAAGGTGTGCTCGGTGTGCCGGGTGACCTTGGGGCGCTGGGTGAGGGTGAGCGCATCCTCCATCGCGTGGGCGTTGAGGCCTGCGCACTTCCCGACCTCGGCGAGCTCGTCGACCGTCGGGTCGGCCAGGTCGATCCAGATCATCGTGCTGGCATCGCGGAGATCGGCGAGCGCGGCCCGGAACTCGGGAGGGGTCACTTCCGCTCCGTCGCGCCACTGCTTGATGGTGACCTTGGCCGCGAGCCCGTCCATCGTCAGTTCCTGTTCCACCCGTGGAAGTCGAGCAGTGCCTGGGTGAATCCCTGTGCTGCTTCGGTGTTGACGAGGTGGCCGGCTCCGGTGAGTTCCTGCAGCACGGCGTTCGGCATCTCCTCCTGCAGCTGCCGAGCCACACCGCGGCCGGCCGCATCCTGGCTGCCGACCAGTAGCAGGGACCGCTGCTCGACCCCCTTTCCGGTGGCCGCACCCATCCGGGCGACCGCGTCGGTCGCGGCCACCACCCGGCTCTTGTCGAGCTGCTGGTTGGCATAGGTCGCGCGGGGGACGAGACGGGTCGCCAGCCGTGACACGCCTCGGGCGATGAGTGGTGGCGTGCCCGGCATTCCGCCGAGTACGAGGGTCTCGACCCGATCACCATGCCGACGAGCGGACTCGAGCGCGACCCGCGCCCCGAGCGACACCCCGACCAGATGGGCTCGCTGAATCCCTTGCAGGTCAAGGGTTCTGGCCACGTCGTCGGCAGCACGACTCAGCTCGAACAGATCCTGCGAACCCGGTTTCAGCCCGTACAGCCACGGCGCGACAGCGCCGATCCCGGACGGGAGCGCGACGACCTGGTCCTGCCAGGCCTGGGGCGTCTGCCCCAGGCCGTGCAGGAACACGACGAGTTCGCGCTTGGGACCCGGCGTCTCGACCCCGCTCGACGAACGGGAGTCGCTCATCGCTGTACCCGCTCGATCCTGAAGCGCAGTCCCAGGTCGGTGTCGTGGTGCCAGTCGGCCGCCGGCTCGGCGGCTCCCATCTCGATGGCCAGTACCTCAGCGGCGACCATCTCGCCGTGCTCTGCCAGCGCGGCGGCGAGGTCCCCGTCGGCAGCCCACTGCAGCCGGATCCGGTCCGAGACGTCGAATCCCGAGTTCTTGCGGGTCTCCTGCACCAGCCGTACGACCTCGCGTGCCAGGCCGGCGAGGGCGAGCTCCGGGGTGATCTCCAGGTCGAGCGCGATCGTCTCGCCCTGCTCGTTCACCACCGACCACCCCTCCCGCGGCCGCTCGGAGATGATCACGTCGTCGGCCCCGACCTCGACGTCCCCGACATCCTCGACCGACAGTGGATAGGTCACGCCGGACGCCACGGCAGCGGCGAGGGCACCGGCATCAGCCTCAGCCACGGCGGCCGCCACCTTCGGGGTGTTCTTGCCGAATCGCTTGCCCAGGTTGCGGAAGTTGCCCTTGGCCGAGTGGTCCACCAGGTCACCGGCTCCGGCGAACGACCCGATCGCCACCACGTTCAGCTCGGCAGCGATCTCGGCCAGCAACTCCTCCGACAGCTGGTCATGGGCCGCGGTCGGCACCAGCGCGCGGGACAGCGGCTGGCGGATCTTCACGGCTGCCTCCGAGCGAGCGGCGCGGCCGAGCTCGACCAGCCGACGCGTCAGGTCCATGGCGTGCAACAGATCTGAGTCGATCAGCGACTCGTCGGCCACGGGCCACGAGGCCAGGTGCACCGACTCCGGAGCCCCGTCGACCACGGCGAAGAGGTCCTGCCACACCCGCTCCGTGACGAACGGGGTCAGCGGCGCCATCAGCCGGGTGACCGTCTCCAGAGTGTCGTGCAAGGTCTGCAGCGCACCCGGATCCCCTTCCCAGAAACGCCTGCGCGAACGACGCACGTACCAGTTGGACAGGTCGTCGACAAAGGCGCTGATCAGTTGCCCGGTGCGCTGGGTGTCGAAGTCCTCCAGGGCGGCCGTGACGTCACGCACCAGGGCGTGGGTCGCCGCAGTGAGCCAGCGATCCAGGACGTGCGGCGTCTCGACTTCGCTCGACGAGCGGGACGGGCTCCAGTCGTTGGTCCGGGCGTACAACGCCTGGAAGGCGACGGTGTTCCAGTAGGTCAGCAACACCTTGCGTACGGTCTCGCCGATCGTCTGGTGCCCGACCCGACGCGCCGCCCACGGTGAGCCACCGGCCGCCATGAACCAGCGCACCGCGTCCGCGCCATGGGTGTCCATCAGCGGGATCGGCTCGAGGATGTTGCCCAGGTGCTTGGACATCTTGCGACCGTCCTCGGCCAGGATGTGCCCCAGGCAGAGCACGTTGCGGTACGAGGACTGGTCGAACACCAGGGTGCCGACGGCCATCAGGGTGTAGAACCAGCCACGGGTCTGGTCGATCGCCTCGGCGATGAAGTCGGCGGGGTAGGCCTTCCGGAACGCCTCGACCGACCCCGAGGCATGCGGATATCCCCACTGGGCAAAGGGCATCGAACCGGAGTCGAACCAGGCATCGATGACCTCCGGAACGCGTCGGTAGACACCCTCGACACCGGGACGGGTGAAGGTGACGTCATCGATGAACGGCCGGTGCGGATCGAGCTCGGACAGGTCGCGCCCGGCGAGTTCACCCAACTCTGCCAAGGAGCCCACGCACACGGTGTCGTTGGGGTCGAGCTCGTTGCGCCACACCGGCAGCGGGGTTCCCCAGTACCTCTTGCGGCTCAGGGCCCAGTCGACATTGTTGTTCAGCCAGTCACCGAAGCGGCCATGCTTGATCGTCTCGGGGTACCAGTTGGTCCCCTCGTTCTCCCGGACCAGGGCGTCGACCACCTGGGTGGTGCGGATGTACCACGACGGCTGGGCGTAGTAGATGATCACGGTGTGGCAGCGCCAGCAGTGCGGGTAGGAGTGCTCGTACTGCAGATGACGGAACAGCAGGCCACGCTGGGTCAGGTCGTCGATCAGGACCGGGTCGGCGTCCTTGAAGAACAGCCCACCCACGAGAGGCACCCCTGCCTCGAAACGTCCTTGGCCGTCGATCGGATTGACCAGAGGCACGTCGTTGCGGCGGCAGGACGCAAAGTCGTCCTCACCGAAGGCCGGCGCCTGGTGCACCAGACCCGTACCGTCCTCGGTGGTGACGTAGTCCTCGTTCACCACGAAATGACCGGGCGCTGTTTCAGCGACGGGGACGCCCCCCTCGGACCCCCGATACGAACCAAGCTTCGGCCATTCGACCAGCTCGAAGGGGCGCTGGTAGGTCCAGCCGACCATCTCCGAACCGAGGAAGGACTCCCCCGTCGGTTCCCAGCCCTCGCCGAGTACCTTCTCCAGCAGTGGTTCGGCGACGACGACCTGTTGGTGGCCGTCCGTCGCAATGACGTAACGCACCTCCGCCTTCGCGGCGACCAACCCGTTGGAGACCAGCGTCCACGGGGTCGTCGTCCACACCAGCAGGGATGTCGTGCCGGCGTACGGGCCGGAGGTCAGTGGAAACTTCACGTACACCGACGGGTCGGTGACGGTCTCGTACCCTTGGGCCAGTTCGTGATCGCTCAGGCCGGTGCCACACCGGGGACAGTACGGGGCGACGCGGTAGTCCTCGACCAGCAGACCCTTGTCAAAGATCTGCTTCAGTGCCCACCACACCGACTGCACGTAGTCGGGGCTCATCGTCCAGTACGCCTGGTCGAGGTTCACCCAGTAGCCCATCCGGGTGGTCATCTGGGCGAAGGCGTCGACGTGACGCTGCACCGAGTCCCGGCACTTGGCGTTGAACGGTTCGATCCCGTACGCCTCGATGTCACCCTTGCCGGTGAAGCCGAGCTCCTTCTCCACCGCCAGTTCGACCGGCAGACCGTGGCAGTCCCAGCCGGCCTTGCGGTCGACCCGACGCCCCTGCATGGTGCGGAACCGGGGGAAGACGTCCTTGAAGACACGGGCCTCGACGTGGTGGGTGCCGGGGTTGCCGTTGGCGGTGGGTGGTCCCTCGTAGAAGGTCCATGGCTCGCCATCAGCCGTCTGTGCCAAGGACTTGTCGAAGGTGCCCTGCTCGGCCCACAGGGCCAACACCTCGCGGTCCAGCGCCGGCAGGTCCACCTGCGGCGGGACGGATCGGTACGGGGTGGTCATCTGTTTCGTCTCCAACGGGTCAGTCACGCGAACTCGCTGGAGGGACGACCTCGCCGGTCCGGCGCTGCCGCGGTACCACCCTCCTTGGCCGGCTCGTGGTGACGCCGACCCACTCGTGCTTCGCCCGCTGGTGGTTCTAGTGAGTCCTGGGGACCGTTCTTCCACCGGCTCCGGGGTGATGGCCCCATCGTCGCTGTGCGGATCGATCCCAGTCTACGACCCGCTGTCCACTCGGTTCGGAGTCGACCGGCCCGATCCTGTCCAGCAGCCGCCAGGGGGACCTAGACTGCCCCGGGTGAGCAGCACCGAGTCCCCGAGTCTGCCCGGCCTGCGTGTCGGCGCCATCGTGTTGGCAATCGGTGGCCTCCTGTGGTGGGTGGCCGGGAGCATTCCCACCCTGGGAGCGCTGCTGTGGTTCGCCATTCTCGGGTTGCTGGTCGTGGTGCCGTTGGTCTGGTACGCCCGCCGGTTGCCTGACGACGGCGAGTCGGAGCGCTTCGCCCCGGTCCGGCAACGTTTCCTGGTCTTCTGCGTCGTGCAGGCGATCGCCATCCTGCTCGTGGCTGCCGTGTGCGGTCTGGCTGGCGCCGCATGGTTGGCTCCGGGGCTGGTCGCCGTCGTCAACGGGGCCTGCTTCGTGCCACTGGGCCGTTGGCTCGCCCAACCGTCGTACGCTCGCGTCGGGATTGCCGTGCTGGTCATCGGCGCCCTGGGCATGTTGTGGGGCATCGCCACCCACAATGCGGGTACGGCGCTCACCCTGGTGGGGCTGCTGGTGGCGATCAGCTACTGGGTGGTTCCGACCGTACGGCTGTTGCAGCAGCGGCGTCGTGACGGCGGCCCGAGCACCACCTTCCAGTTCATCGAGGACGACGACTCCTTGAGTGAATCCCGAACGGGGTCGAGGGACGACGTCTCGACTCCGCTCGACGAACGTGACGATGATGAGAACGACGTCTCGACTCCGCTCGACGAGCGTGATGATGACGACGATGACGAGGAGAACCGATGACAGCATTGGAACTGCCGAGCGATGCGAGTGCCTGGGGCACGTTTGTCACTGACCGTGCCGGGGCCGGGCTCGCCGAGGCCCGTCGCATCAGCGATGAGTTGAAGGACGGCAGTTCCCGTACGGCCGACGAAGTCCTCCAGCTGTGGAACGCTGGCGACATCGCCACCGCCAACGCCTCGACCTTCACCAGCCTGCTGGCCGAGGTGCACCCTGACCAGGAGGTGCGCGACCTCGCCGAGGCCCAGGTCCAGGCGGTGGCCAGCTTCCTCACCGAGCGGGGCCAGGACCGCGCCTTGTACGAGGTGCTCGCCGCGGTCGACCCGGCTGGGCTTGATTCCCAGGCGAATCGGCTGCTCGAGAAGGTGCTGCGAGACTTCCGCCGCAGTGGCGTCGACCGCGACGAGGCGACCCGAGCACGGCTGGCGGCGATCAGCGAGCGGCTCACCGTGCTGGGCCAGGAGTTCTCCCGCAACATCCGCGACGACGTCCGTACGACGAAGCTCACCCCGGAGCAGTTGGCCGGACTGCCCGAGGACTACCGCGATGCCCATCCGGTGGGCGAGGACGGCCTGGTTGCCATCACCACCGACTACCCGGACACGGTGCCGTTCCTCACCTTCGCCTCGGACCGTGAAGCTCGCCACCAGGTCTCGTACCAGTTCAACAACCGGGCGTGGCCAGCCAATGATCCGCTGCTGCACGAGATCCTCGAGCTGCGTCATGAACAGGCCACCCTGCTCGGGTACGACTCCTGGCCCGACTTCGACGCCGAGGTCAAGATGATCGGCACCGGAGCCGCCATCGGCGAGTTCATCGACCGCATTGCCGCACTGGCCGAGGAGAGCGGACGCCGCGACGTCGCGACGCTGCTGGCTCGTGCCCAGGCCGACGATCCTTCGATCACCGAGCTCGTCACGGCCGACGCTGCCCACTATGCCGAGCTGGTGCGCCGGGAGCAGTACGACGTGGACGCCCAGGCAGTCCGCCGCTACTTCGAGTTCGCTGCCGTACGGGACGGGTTGCTGTCGGTGACCGGCCGGCTGTTCGGGATCTCGTACGAGGAGCGTCCCGATGCGCCACGGTGGTCCGACGAGGTGACCTGCTTCGACGTTCTCCGCGATGGTATGGCCATCGGACGGATCTACCTGGACCTGCATCCGCGGGAGGGCAAGTACAAGCACGCTGCCCAGTTCGACCTGGTCACCGGGGTCCGCGGGGTTCAGCTGCCCGAGGGGGTGCTGGTGTGCAACTTCCCGCGGGGGCTGATGGAGCACAGCCAGGTGGTGACGCTCTTCCACGAGTTCGGACACCTCGTGCACCATGTTCTCGGCGGCGACCAGGAGTGGGCCCGGTTCTCCGGAGTGGCCACCGAATGGGACTTCGTCGAGGCGCCGTCGCAGATGCTCGAGGAGTGGGCCTGGGACGCTGACATCCTGCAGTCCTTCGCCCGGGACGATGCGGGGACTCCGATCCCTGCCGACCTGGTGGAGCGGATGCGGACCGCCAAGGACTTCGGCCGTGGCTACCTGGCGCGGACCCAGATGTACTACGCGGCGCTGTCGTACCAGCTGCACCGGGACCGGCCTGCCGATCACGTCGCGGCGGTGCAGGAGCTGTCGGCGCAGTACTCGCTGGTCAAGCCACTGCCCGACACCCATTTCCAGGCGGCCTTCGGGCACCTCGAGGGCTACACGTCCGGCTACTACACCTACATGTGGAGCCTGGTGATCGCCAAGGAGCTGTTCTCCGCCTTCGACCCGGCCGACCTGTTCGACCCGGAGGTCGCGGGCCGCTACCGCGACGAGATCCTGGCGCGGGGCGGCTCCGACGACGCCGCGGTGCTGGTCGAGAACTTCCTCGGCCGGCCCTACTCCTTCGACGCGTTCGGCCGCTGGCTGAACCCGTGATCCTGAGTCTGGATCCGGGTCCGGCCAGCGGCCAAAGATCGTGGTTGGTCAGCTCAACGCTGGTCGAACATGTCGCGACTCACCGCATGCCGTTGCCGTACGGCGGAGGTGCCGCCGCGGCGCCCGGGTTCTTCGGGTTCGGGCCGTACTGGTTGTCGGGCTCGCTGTCACGCACGGCGAGCACGATCCACCAGATCCACCCGACGCACGGGATCAGATTGACCAGGATCCACCAGCCGGACTTGCCGATGTCGTGCATGCGACGGATGCCGACCGCCAACGACGGCAGGAGGACCGCCAGACTCAGCAGGCCTTGGATCGGGCCGGACGAGTAGTTGACCGAGTTGTCGGTGCTGGAGACGAAACTCAGGTGGAAGGCCGTGTCGAGGCCGGCGCCGATCACGCTGAGGAGCCAGGTGAAGAGCGCGAACCACCAGTACTCAGAGCGGCGGGCACGGCCCGAGAAACCGACGTACTTGGTCAGACAGGTCTTGACTGCGTCGATGGGACTCATGGGCGGAACACTAGCGCCCCGAGGGCCGCAGGGGTGTGACCGGGGTCACGCGTCGACGTAGCGGCGTCCTTCGAAGGCCCGACCCAGGGTGACCTCGTCGGCGTACTCGAGATCGCCGCCCACCGGCAGCCCGCTGGCCAGGCGCGCCACCCGGACGCCCATCGGCAGCAGCAACCGCGACAGGTACGAGGCCGTCGCTTCACCCTCCAGGTTCGGATCGGTCGCGATGATCACCTCAGTGACCGTGCCGTCCGCCAGCCGTTGCAGCAGCTCGCGGATCCGGAGTTGGTCGGGACCGATCCCGTCGATCGGGCTGATCGCCCCGCCGAGCACGTGATAGCGCCCCCGGAACTCACGGGTGCGTTCGATCGCCGGGACGTCCTTCGACTCCTCGACCACACAGATGACGGTCTCGTCGCGGCGCGGATCCCGGCAGATCCGGCACCGGTCGTCGGAGGAGACGTTGAAACAGACCTCGCAGAACTTCACCGTCGACTTCACCGTGGTCAGCGCCGCGGCGAGACGCTGAACGTCCTCCACCTCGGCAGCCAGCAGATGGAAGGCGATGCGCTGTGCGCTCTTGGGACCGATCCCCGGCAGCCGGCCGAGCTCGTCGATCAGGTCCTGGATCGGGCCCTCGTACACCGTGCGGTTCAGCCCCCCAGACCGGGCATCCCCGGCATCCCGGGCAGGCCGCCGGCCATGTCGCCGAGGCCACCGGTCACCGGTCCGAGCTTCGAGGCCGCCAGTGCCTGGGCATTGTGGTGCGCGCTGCGGACGGCAGCAACCACGAGGTCGGACAGACCTTCGAGGTCATCGGTGTCGACGGCCTCCGGCTTGATCTCGAGACGGAGCAGTTCCATCGAACCGTTCACCGTCGCGGTCACCAGGTCGCCGCCGGCGCTCCCGGTGACCTCGGTCTCCTGCAGCTCCTGCTGGGCACGCTGCAACTGGGCCTGCATGGCCTGTGCCTGCTCCAACAAGGCGCTCATGTCGAAGTTGCCGGCCATGGGTCCTCCAAGGTTCGTCGACGTGATGACCTGTCCAGCCTAGTCGAGGCCGGTGACAACCTCGGGTGGCGGGCCGCGACGTTCCCTGTAAGTGTGGACGTGCTTGCTGGTTCGGCTGGCAGGGTTGATGTCAGTCCGGTCTTTGAGTGACCCGTGCGTTCCCTGTTCCCTTGGCTCTGTGCCGGGGTGGCTTGCCCGCG
>Ga0164243_10000860_pt1 | contig 53122 bp, 53 predicted proteins | sample OricompcompostOP_FD_108781 | JGI IMG/M metagenome (GOLD analysis project Ga0164243, IMG submission 108781) | Organic Plus compost microbial communities from Emeryville, California, USA - Original compost - Organic plus compost (OP) | ecosystem: Engineered > Solid waste > Mixed feedstock >... | reverse complement strand
GCTCACCGAGCTGCGCCGCCTCGTCGCCACTCCGCTCGCGCGGGTCGCGCTCGTCGCGCTCATGCTGGTTCCGGTCCTGTACGCGGGTCTGTATCTCTGGGCCAACCGGGACCCCTACGCCGCGCTGAGCCGTGTGCCCGCCGCGCTCGTCGTGGAGGACGAAGGGGCGAGCGTCGGAGGAGCGCTGCACAACTACGGCGACCAGGCGGCCGGCACCATCCTCGCCGGCCGGGCCTTCGACTGGCATCGTGTCAGCGCCGAGCAGGCTGCCGCCGGGCTCACCGACGGAAGCTACGACTTCACGGTCACCTTCCCGGCGAACTTCTCGGCCAGTCTCGCCTCCTCCCAGCAGGCGATCAACGGCGACGGCGCACCCGAGCAGGCCCTGATCCGCCTCGCCACGGACGACACGAACGGATACCTCTCCTCATCCATCGCCGCGCAGGCGACGACCACGATCCGCGACGCCGTCGTGCAGGAGGTCGGGCAGGAGGCCGCGGACGCCTTCCTCGTCTCCTTCGCCGACATCCGCTCCTCGCTGGACGAGGCGGTGGGCGGCGCGGGCCAGCTCGACCAGGGCGCGGCCAGCGCGCTCTCCGGTGCGCAGCAGCTGGAGGCCGGGACCGGTGAGCTCGCCCAGGGCGCGGCACAGCTCGCCGACGGCACCTCCCAGCTGGCCGGCGGCGCGTCCCGGCTGGCGGACGGCACGGCGCAGCTCGCGGACGGCGCCGAGCAGCTCGCCGGGGGAGTGGCCCGCTTCCAGGCTGCTGGCGACGGCCTGCGCGCGGACGCGCACCAGCTCGCGCAGGATCTCAGCACCGCCCAGCAGGAGCTGCCGGCCCGGCTGGCCGAGGCCGGCCTCAGCCCCGAGCAGATCGCCCGGATCATGGACGCGCTCGCTCCGCTGGCCGCCCAGGTCCCCCGCGCCGTGGCGCAGGTCGACAGCGTCACCGGAGCCGTCGACGAGCTCTCCGCCGGCGCGGCGCAGCTCTCCGCCAGTGCGGGCCAGGCCGCGGCCGGCGCGCAGAGCGTGTCCGCCGGCGCCGCCCAGTCGGCCGCCGGCGCCGCCCAGCTGTCCTCCGGCGCGGCAAGCGCGCATGACGGCGCAGCGGCGCTCTCCGGCGGCCTGGGCAGCCTCGCCTCCGGTGCCGGGACCCTCCTGGACAGGCTCACGGCAGGCCGGAACGCCCTGCCGGAGCTCGACCCGAGCCAGCGCAGCGCCATCGCCCAGAACATGGGCGATCCCGTCGGGGTGGCGCGCACCTCGATCACGCAGGCTGAGAACTACGGAGCGGGCCTGGCGCCCTTCTTCGTGTCCCTCGCGGCCTGGATCGGCATCTACGCCCTGTTCCTCATCATCCGGCCCGTCTCGCGCGTCGCCCTGAGCACCGCCCGGGCGCCGGTGCGCACGGCGCTCGCGGGCTGGCTCACCCCGGCCGTGCTCGGCGCGATCCAGATGCTCGCGGTGTACGCCGTGCTCACGCTGGCCCTGCAGCTGCCGGTCGCGCAGCCGCTGCCCGCGCTGGGGCTCATGGCGCTGGCATCGGCGACCTTCGCCGCGATCATCCTCGCGCTGAACGTGTGGCTGGGCAGCGTGGGACAGTTCCTCGGGCTCATCCTCATGGTCGTGCAGCTCGTCACCGCCGGCGGCACCTTCCCCTGGCAGACGCTCCCTGAGCCCCTGGCCGTGCTGCACCGCGCGCTTCCGATGAGCTCCGCCGTCGACGGGCTGCGTCAGCTGAGCTACGGCGGCAGCTCGGCGCTCGCGATCGACGACGCCCTCGTGCTCGCCGCGTGGCTCGTGGGCGCCCTGGCGGTCACCTCTGTGCTCACGCTGCGCATGTCGCGCCGACGGACCCTGCGGGACCTGCGGCCGTCCCTGATCGGAGGATGAGCCGCGGCCCGCGCTCGCGCCGGTCGCGCCTCGCACCTGCCGAATACGGGTCTCGCACGTCTCGTTTTCGTAAAGATTGAATTGTTTTCCCCAGGTGGGGGTATTTCATCCGTGTCTCTCCCAGCCAAGGAAATGGAACACTGGACGCGTGGACGACAATGAGCTTCCTCTCGGACGTCGCGCCTGGGGCTACCGATTCTTCGAGATGCTGCCGGCTCTCTTGAGCTTCGGTCTGCCCATCGCACTCATCGTCATCTCCTTCATCGACCCCCTTCTGGGCGCGTGGTTCGTGCTGTTCTTCATCGGGCTGACGCTCTGCCGCGGCGTGCGCGGAGGCATCGACTCGATCCGCGGCTACCGACGGATGCGCCGCGCGGAGGCGATCGACTGGTCCGCCCTCAATGCGGAGGTCGAGCTCGTGCTGCGCCGCTCCCGCGGGCAGACCGACACCGACGCCCTGCCCGTGACCGGTGCGGTGTCCCTCGCCGGCCGGGGCTCATCGCCCGACCGCTTCGGCAGGCGCCACCTCAACCTCCTCGCCGACGCGGCGGCGAGCCCGGAGGCCTACCCGCTGCCCTCGCAGCTCGTGCACGCCGTCATCGTCACCGCCTACAACGAGTCCTACGAGGTGATCGAGCCGAGCATCGAGGCTCTCGCCGCTGCTCGGATCGGAGCGGAACGGCTCGTCGTCATGTTCGCCTACGAGGAGCGCGGCGGCGCCCAGATGCGCCTCACCGCCCAGAGGCTCAAGCGCGAGTACGGGGAGCTGTTCCGGGCCTTCGAGCTCGTCGAGCACCCGGCCGAGCTGCCCGACGAGATCCCCGGCAAAGGCGCGAACCTCACCTTCGCGGGGCGCTATCTGCAGAGCTGGCTGGACGAGCAGGGCATCGCCTACCGGGACGTCATCGTCACCTCCCTGGACTGCGACAACCGACCGCACCCGGGCTACTTCGACTACGTCTCCTACGAGTACGTGCGCCACCTGGACCGGGAGCGGATCTCGCTGCAGCCGGTCTCCCTGTTCGTCAACAACGTCTGGTACGCCCCCGCTCCGATGCGCGTCATCGCCTCGGGCAACTCGCTGTGGAACCTCATCTCCACCACCCGCTCGCTGTCGTTGCGCAACTTCGCCTCGCACGCGCAGCCGATGAGCGCGCTCGTGTCGATGGACTTCTGGAGCAGGCGCACGATCGTGGAGGACGGGCACCAGTACTGGCGCAGCTACTTCCACTTCCGCGGCCGCTACCGGGTCATCCCCGTGCACGTGCCGATCTACCAGGACGCAGTGCTCGCCGAGAACCTGCCGCGCACCCTCCGTGCGCAGTTCAAGCAGCTCGCACGCTGGGCGTACGGCGCCTCCGACGTGCCGTACGTGGCCGTGCGGTTGTTCAACCGGAAGCGCGCGACCCCGTTCTGGCCGCTCGCGGTGCGCTTCGCGCAGCTGCTCGAGTCGCATGTCAGCCTCGCCAGCGTCGCGCCGATGGTCGCGGTGGGCGCGTGGCTGCCCCTGCTGGTGGCGCACGCGGACGCGTGGATCCGGGAGACCGTCTTCGCCGCCACCGACCGCATGCCGCTGTTCCTCACCCCGCGCTACGAGGGCCTGGGGTCCCGTTGGGGGCTGGGGGTCTACAGCATCAACTCCCCGGACGCCTTCGTCCAGGCGCTGCCGGGCATCGTGGACCTCGTGGAGCGCTTCGCGATCGCCGGTGCGCTCGTCTCGGTCGTGCTCTCCGTGCTGCTGCTGCCGCGCCGTCCGCGCGAGTTCGGTGCCGCCCGCAGCTTCGCGATGGTGGCGCAGTGGATCCTGCTGCCGCTGACCGTGCTCGGCTACAACACGATGACCGCGCTGTACTCGCAGTCCCGGCTGCTCGTGGGCGCCTACCGCGAGCGCTTCGACGTCACCGAGAAGACGGCGCCTGAGACGCTGCGGGCCTCCGCGGCGCCGCAGGCGCAGACGCGGATCTCCTGATCCGGCTCAGCGGTGCGCGTCCTCGAAGGCGCGCATGACGTCGTCGGCGACACGGCCGCGTGGGGAGACCGGGATGCCGTTCGCCTGCGCCCATTCGCGCACGGTCGCGTAGCCGGCGCTCCATTTCGCCGCACCACCGGTCGCTGCGGCCGTTGACGAGCCGCTCCGGCGGGCACGCCCCGCACCCTGGGCCGCCGCCCGGCGCAGGGGCCGGCCCGCCTCGATGTACGGGGCGAGCGCCTCCCTCAGCGCCCGCGCGTTCTCGGCGCTGAGGTCGATCTCGTAGCTGGTGCCGTCGAGCCCGAAAGTCACCGTCGAGCCCTCGCCCTCGCCGATCGGCTCACCGGAGAGGTCGTCGACGAGCTGCTCCACGATCCTGCGCATCACGGGTACCTCGTGCTCCTGTTATGCGCGGTCCTGAGCGCGCCTTTTGATATACCGGAATATCCGGTACCTGATAACCCCGGACAATATACCCGTATATCGCCGTGGTATTCATCGACGGTCGCGCAACGGGTACAGCAGTACAGCGCCGGCCGGCTTGGGCCGGACGCCGCAGTGAAGGGGAGGCGGTGCACATGCCGGACGCGGAGAAGGAGACCGCCGAGAGCTGGGAGGCGCGCTACGCCGGCCGCGAGAGGTTGTGGTCCGGGCGGCCCAATGAGGCCCTCGTCGCCGCGCTGTCCGGCCTCGAGCCTGGCCGCGCCCTGGAGCTGGGCTGCGGCGAGGGCGGGGACGCCATCTGGCTCGCGCTGCGCGGCTGGCGCGTCACCGCGGTGGACATCTCCGCGACGGCGGTCGCGCGCGCCCGGGAAGCCGCCGCGCGGCTCGGCGTGCCCGAGGACCGCATCGACTGGGTCGTCGCCGACCTGTCGGACTGGGCGGGCGAGGGCGGGCAGGATCTCGTCTTCGCCAGCTTCCTGCACGGCACGGCGACGGCCTCCCGGTGGACGATCCTGCAGCGCGCCTGCCGGCTGCTGCCCCCTGGCGGCCGGCTGCTGTCGATCGCCCATGCGCAGGCCCCGCCGTGGGCGGCGCACGAGCAGGACCGGCTGCCCGGCGCAGCCCACGCGCCCGCCGGCGATCGCGGCGGCCACGGCAATGGCGGCACCGCCGCCGGCGCCGTCGGCGGGCACGGCAATGGCGGCACCGCGGCCGGTGCCGTCGGCGGGCACGCCCACGACGGCGAGCTCTTCCCCACCCCGGAGCAGGAGGCGGCCGCATTGGCGGTGCCGCCGGACGCCTGGCAGCTGGAGCTCGCGCAGCTGCGCGAGCGGGAGGCCAGCGGACCGGACGGCGAGCGGGCGGTGCTGTACGACAGCGTCGTCCTGCTGCGGCGCCGCTAGCGCCGCGGCCGGGGCCGGTTCAGCCAGAGCGAGAGCGCGACCGCCGCGGCCAGCAGCGCCCCTGCGGCGGCGGCGAACCACGGCGCAAGGTCCGCGTCCTGGCGCACGAGGGCGAACTGGCCGGGCAGCTGGGACAGCGCGTTGTGCAGCTGCCCCGCGTCCTCCGCGCGATAGTACTGCCCTCCGGTGGCCTGGGCGATGTCGGTGAGGGACTGCTCGTCGATGGCCTGAGCGCGTGCTGCCCGCCCTCCTGGTCCGCCGTAGCCGCCGTACCAGTTCTCGACCTGCGAGCCCTCGCAGCGCATCGGCGCCGGCTGGGTGGTGCCGAAGCCGATCGTGAAGATGCGCACGCGCCGCGCCGCCGCCTGTGCTGCGGCCTCGAGAGGGTCCACGCCCTGCGTGTTCGCGCCGTCTGTGAGCACGACGATGGCGTCGGGCGCCCAGTCGCCCGGCTCGCCGGCGCCTCCTGTTCCGCTCGGAGGGGTGGCGCCCTGGCCGGGGCCGGCCGGCCCCGGCATGCTCTGGCCCTGCGGCGGCGTCACCTCGACCCCGGTCGGAGCGACGGAGGGATCGACCTGGCTGATCGCGTCGATCGAGGTGAGGATGGCCTGCCCGATCGCCGTGCCGCGCGCCGTGGTCAGCCCCTTCAGCGCGTCCAGCAGCCGCTGGGTGTCCGTCGTGGGCGGCACCAGCACGCCGGCCGTGCCCGCGAAGGCGACCAGGCCGATCCGCGGGCCGCCCGCCTGGGAGCTCACGAAGGAGCTCACCTCCTTCTCCGCCGCGGCCAGCCGGTTCGGGTCGACGTCCGTGGTGCACATCGAGGCGGAGACGTCCAGGGCGAGCAGGATCGTAGAGGAGTTCGAGGGGACGAGGACCGAGGCCTGCGGCCGTGCGACTCCCACGCCGAGCACCAGGAGCCCGAGCAGCAGCAGGGCCGCCGGGACGCGCCGCCGCCAGCTGCCCTGTGCGGGCGCCGCGGAGCGCACCAGGGCCAGCGAGGAGACGGTGACCGCGGTGCGGCGTCGTCGGCGACGCAGCCACCACAGCAGGGCCAGCAGCAGCGGGACGAGCAGGAGGGCGGCCAGCGCCCACGGCCACGCGAACGACATCAGACGACCCTCCCCGAGCGTGCCATCGTGAGGGCCGCGCCGAGCGCGAGCAGCAGCAGGGCCAGGCCGATGAGCGCCCCGCCGAGCGGGACGGTCTGCTCCGCGACGGTGAGCCGCAGGTCGATCGTCGAGGCGACGCCGTGCAGCTGAGCCGCGTCCTGCGCGGCATGGTAGACGCCGCCGGTGGTCCGGGCGATCGTCTGCAGACTGGTCTCGTCCAGCGCCGTGCGCATCCGGTAGCCGTCCACCTCGACCGTCCCACCGGTGACGGTGCCCACGCCGACGGTGTCGACGTGAACGCCGGCCTGCTGCGCCGCCTCCGCCGCAGCCAGCAGCTGATCCGCGGACTCGCCCTGGTCCTCCCCGTCGGAGAACATGACCACTGTGGCGGAGCCCCAGTAGCCCAGCTCCGGCGCCTGCCCGTCCGGGCCGAGGGCGACGGTGCGGCCGGTGATCGCCGACAGGGAGGCGAGGATCGCCTGCCCCAGGGAGGTGCCCCCGGCCGGGGCGAGCCGCTCCACGGCGGCCTGCGCCTCGGCATGGTCGGCGGAGGGCTGCGAGACGGCAAGGCCGCCGTTCTCGAAGGCGACCACGCCGATGTCCACCGAGGGGGGCTGCGCCTGGATGAACGCCTGCGCGGCGTTCTTCGCCGCGGTGAGGCGGTCCGGAGCGACGTCCTGGGCGCCCATGCTCGCCGAGACGTCCATCGCCAGGATCACCGTGCCCGCCGCGTGCGGCACAGGGAGCGCCGCCGCGGGCCCCGCAGCCGCGACGGCGAGCACGCCGATGCCCGCCACCGTGAGCCACAGGCCGGCGCTCCCGGCACGCGCGGCCGCCCGTGTGGCCCCCGCGGCCCGCAGTGCCGCGGCCCTGCGCCGCCCGAGCACGAGTACGAGCCACACGAGCGCGGCCACCACGACGAGGCCGAGCACGAGCACGAGCGGCGCGGCGAGACTCACGGCCCCGCCCCTCCGCTGCGCGACACCAGCTCCACCAGCGCGCGGGCCAGCTCGGCGGAGGCGTCGATCCGGTGCGCCGGCACGCCTGCCCGGCGCATGCCCGCCGCCAGGCGCTGCTCCCGTTCGTCCAGCTGCGCCCTCAGCCGCGCGCGCAGCAGCGGGTCTCCCGAGTCCACGAGGAGCTGTTCGCCCGTCTCCGCGTCCTCGACCACGATGAGCCCGGCCTCGGGCAGCTCCTCGGCGGCCGCGTCCCCGATGCGCAGCGCGACGACCTCGTGCCGTTGCGCGAGCTGCAGCAGCGCGCGCTCCCAGTCGCCCTCGCCGATGAAGTCCGACACGACGAGCACAAGGCTGCGACGCCGCGCGAGCGACGCCGCCGTCCGGAGCATGAGCGCCAGATCGGTCGTCGGCCCGCGACGGGCGCCCGTCGTGCGATCCAGCTCCGCGGCCAGCCTCAGCGTGTGGGACCGCCCGCTTCCCGGAGGGACCACCCGGGTCAGGCCCGCGTCGTACAGGACGGCCCCGACCCGGTCCCCGCCCCGGGCGAACAGCCGCGCGAGCAGGAGGGCCAGCTCCGCAAGCGTCTCGTGCTTGCCGCGCCCCGCGCCGGCGGCCGTCATCGAGGCGGAGCGGTCCAGCACGAGCCATACGGTGAGCTGCCGGTCCTCGGTGAACTGGCGCAGCTGCGGCTCGCCCAGCCGGGCCGTCACGTTCCAGTCGATGTGCCGCGCGTCGTCGCCCTCCAGGTAGGGGCGCAGGCCGGCGAAGTCGATGCCGGAGCCGCGCTGCCGCGTCGCGTGCCCGCCCTGCAGTCGGCCCTCCAGGCGGCGAACCACCTTCCACTCCAGCCGCTGGAGCAGTCGATCCGGGGCGCCGGCCATGGCTCAGCGCCCGACGACCTCGGGGGCGGGCACCGCCGTGAGCACGCGCGTGACGATGGCGTCCGCGTCGATCTCGTCCGCGAGGGCCTCGTAGGAGAGCACGAGGCGATGCCGCAGCACGTCCAGAGCGAGCTCCTGCAGGTCCCGTGGCAGCACATAGGGGCGCCCGCGGAGGAAGGCCAGGGCGCGAGCGCCGAAGACCAGCCAGATCGAGGCGCGAGGACTGGCGCCGTACTCCAGGTACCGTTCCAGCTCGCCCTGGCCCACGCTCGCAGGGGATCGGGTGGCCGCCACGATGCGCACCGCATAGTCGACGATCGCGGGATCGACGTACACCTGCTCGGCCGCGCGGCGCATCCCCGTCAGCTGCGCGGGTGACAGCACGGCGCGCGTGGGCTGCGGCGGGCGCAGGGCCCGGTCCACGATGGCGTGCTCCTCGGCGGGCGCGGGGTAGCCCACGACCACCTTCATCATGAAGCGGTCTACCTGGGCCTCGGGCAGCGGATAGGTCCCCTCCGACTCGATGGGGTTCTCCGTGGCCATGACGAGGAAGGGCTCGGGCACGGCGAAGCTCTCCCGGCCGATGGTCACCTGATGCTCCTGCATCACCTCGAGCAGCGCGCTCTGCACCTTGGCCGGCGCGCGGTTGATCTCGTCGGCCAGCAGGAGGTTCGCGAACACGGGGCCCAGCTGCGTCTGGAACTCGCCGGTCCCCGGGTGGAACACACGCGTGCCCACCAGGTCCGCCGGCAGCAGGTCGGGGGTGAACTGGATGCGCTGGAAGCTTCCGCCGATGGCCCGCGCGAAGGTGTTCACCGCGAGGGTCTTGGCCAGCCCGGGCACACCTTCCACGAGCAGGTGGCCGCCGCTGAGCAGGGCGACGGCCATCCGCTCCAGCAGGAGATCCTGCCCGACGATGGTCCGCTTCACCTCGAACAGCAGCTGCTCGAGCGGACCGGCCGGGTCGGCGGCATGGGGATCGGTCATCGCGGTTCCTTCCTGGGTGCTCGGGGTGCTGCTCTCAGATCTGCGGGCCCTCGCCGGCTCCGGGGCCGCCGAGCGCGGCGCCGATGGGCACGGCGAAGCCGATCCCGGCGAAGGAGTCGTCGCCGCTGGGGTCCGCGATCGACACGACGATGCCGATCACCGATCCCTGGGCGTCCAGCAGCGGTCCCCCGGAGCTGCCGGGGTTCACCGAGGCGTCGAACTGGATCAGGCCGGAGAAGGTGCCGATGTCGGTGCTCGCCTCGCGGTCGAGCCCGGAGATCACCCCGGTGGACACGCTGTAGGTCAGGCCCAGGGGGTTGCCGATCGCGACGACCGGGGCGCCGACGGTCGTCTCGCCGGCGAGCACGGCGGGGACCAGCACCTCCGGCAGTGCGGCGGGGGTGAGCATTGCGATGTCGCGGGCGGGGTCGGCCGAGGCGAGGGCGGCGGCCGCCTGGGTGCCGTCCGAGAAGGTGACCGTGATCGTGCCGCCGCCGGAGACCACGTGGTCCGCGGTGAGGATGGTGCCGTCCTGGCCGGCGATCACGCCGGTGCCCAGGCTCTGCTGCGACGTCTGCACGACGACCACCGAGGGGCCGACGAGCCGGAAGAGGTCGGGCACGCTGGGCGGGGTGGTCGCTGCGGCGGTCGGGGTGGCGGCCGCAGTGCCGGCGTCGCGGCCGGCCCCGCCGAGCCGGAAGGCGAAGACGGCCGCCGCGGCGACGAGCAGGAGGACGGCGGCGCAGCCCAGCGCCCAGAGCAGGCGCGGGTGACGGGCGCGGCTGCCGCGGTCAGTCGCGCCGGAAGAGGTCTGCGCCGCAGGGGTCGTGACGTCCGGATGCGGCGCCTGCCCGGCCATGACGCCACTGTACGCACAGCGCGGGCGGGATGGGGTAGGAGTTTCCCGAGCATGTGGACCGGCGACGCGAGGCGCGCGCGCGCCTAGCGGTGCCGGGCGAGTCGTCGCGCCAGCCAGGACAGCGCGAGGTTGATCGCCAGGTAGAGCACCAGGGTGACGAGCCACAGCGGGAAGAGGTAGCGGTTCCCGTAGAAGCTGGCGAGATTGTTCATCGTCACGCGCAGCAGCTCCGGATAGCCGACGATGTAGCCCAGCGAGGTGTCCTTGAGCAGCACGACCAGCTGGGCGACGATGACCGGGAGCATCTGCCGGAACGCCTGGGGGAACTCGACGAGCAGCTTCGACTGCAGCGAGCGCATCCCGAGGCTCAGCGCCGCTTCCCGCTGCCCGCGCGGCAGGGAGCGCAGCCCGGCGCGCAGGGCCTCCCCGATCAGGGCCCCGTTGTACACCGCCAGGGCAGACACCACCGCCCAGTACTGCCCGGTGCTGAAGACGAGCAGGATGAACAGCATCATCAGCAGGACCGGCATGCCGCGGAAGAACTCGATGAGCACCGCTGTGGGCAGGCGCAGCCAGGGGCTCGACGCGCTGCGCAGCAGGGCGAGCAGCACCCCCAGGGCGACGGCGAGCGCCGCGGCGAGCAGCGCGGCCCGCAGCGTGCCCAGCACTCCCTGGCCGAGGACGAAGCTCCACAGCTGCGGGTCCCAGACGATGTCCCAGCGGCTCGCGTCGAACATTCCGGGCAGGGTGATCCCACCGGACTCCTTGGGCGCGTTGAGCGCCAGGAAGGCGAGGCAGAGCCCGGCGGCCAGCAGCACGATCGTCACCGCCGACAGGGCGCGCGAGAGGGCGCGAGCGCGCGGGCCGGGCGCGTCGAAGAGCACCGCGGGCCCGCTCATCGCCGCACCGCCCAGCTCTGCTCGATCCAGCCGGCCAGCAGTCCCAGCGGGACGGTGATCGCGAGGTAGAAGGTGGCCACCCCGAGCAGCACCGCGATGACCGCGTTGCCGTTGGCGTTGGCCAGCTCCTTGCCCACGGTGAAGAGCTCGATGACGAAGAAGCCCCCGGCCACGGAGGTGTTCTTGGTGAGGGCGATGAAGACGTTCACGAGCGGGGGGACGCTCATGCGGAAGGCCTGCGGCAGGATCACGAGCGTCAGCGTCTGGGTGAAGCCGAGCCCGAGGCTGCGCGCGGCCTCCGCCTGGCCCACGGGCACGCCGTTGACGCCCGCGCGCAGCGCCTCGGCGACGAACGGCGAGGTGTACAGGGCCAGCGCGACGATCGCCGCGAGGAGGTAGGGAAGGCGGATGCCGAGGTAGGGGAGCACGATCGCGCAGAACATCAGCACGAGGGTCAGCGGCGTGTTGCGGGCGAGCTCGGTGTACGCACCGCTGACCGCCCGCAGCGCGGCGATCGGGCCGATGCGCATGGCGGCGAGGACGGTGCCCGCGGCGAGCGCCGCGAGCCCCGCCGCGCCGAGCAGCAGCAGGGTGGTGCCGAAGCCCTCGAGGTACCGGGGCAGCTGGCCGATGACGACGTCCACGGGCCTCCTCACTGTTCCCGTCCGCCGCTCCCGCCCGGGGCCGTCCCCGGGCGGGAGCGCGCAGCGCCTACTGGTACCTGTCCGGGGCCGGGGGAGTGCGGTAGTCGAGGACCTTCCCGGCCGTGCTGTCCCAGGCGGCCTTGTAGCTGCCGTCCGCGTACGCCTGCTCCAGGACGTCGTTGATCCATGCCCGGAAGGCCGCGTCGTCGTGCTTGAGGCCGATCCCGTAGGGCTCCTGCGTGAAGGGCTCGCCCACGACCTTGAACTCGCCCTCGTTCTGCGCGGCGAGACCGGCGAGGATGACGTTGTCGGTCGAGACGGCCACGACCTGCCCGCTGCGCAGCGGCTCGAGGCAGTTCGAGTAGGTGTCGGCGAGGACCGGCTGCGCGCCCAGCTCGGCCAAGCGCGCCGCAGGCGTGGAGCCGGTCACCGAGCAGACGGGCTTGCCGACGAGGTCGTCCTTGCCGGTGATGGTCGAGTCGTTCGCGGGGACGAGGATGGACTGGCCCGCCAGATAATACGGCCCGGCGAAGGAGACGACCTCCTTCAGCTTGTCGTTGATCGTGTAGGTGGCCACGACGATGTCGACCTGGCCGTTCTGGATGAACGGCTCCCGGTTCGCCGAGACCGCCTCGACCCAGCGGATGCGGTCCTCCGGGATGCCCAGCTGCCGGGCGAGGATCTTGCCGATCTCGACGTCGAAGCCCTGGGGCTTGCCGTCGGGGCCGACCAGGCCGAACAGGGGCTGGTCGAACTTCGTGCCGATCGTGATCGAGCCGGCCTGCGCGAGGCGCGCCATCGTCGTGTCCGCCGCGAAGCTGGGCGCGGGCGTCGCCGCGGCGGGCGGCTTCTGTGGGGCCGTGCTGGTGCAGCCGGCCAGGGCGAGCAGGCTGGCGGCCGCGAGCGCGGCGGCGGCTCTGCCGAGGTTCTTCATGGTGGTTGTGCCTCTCGTGGTTGCTGTGAGTCGGGCGCGCGTTCCCGGCGCCCCGGGGGGTCAGTGGCCGAGGATCTTGGAGAGGAAATCGCGGGCGCGAGCGGACTCGGGCTGCTCGAAGAAGCGCTCCGGCGGGCCCTGCTCGACGATGCGCCCGTCGGCCATGAAGACGACGCGATCCGCCGCACGGCGGGCGAAGCCCATCTCGTGGGTGACGACGATCATCGTCATGCCCTGCTCGGCCAGGTCGACCATCACCTCGAGGACCTCGTTGATCATCTCGGGGTCCAGGGCGCTGGTCGGCTCGTCCATGAGGATGAGCTTCGGGTCCATCGCGAGCGAGCGGGCGATGGCGACCCGCTGCTGCTGGCCGCCGGAGAGCTGTGCGGGGGCCTTCCTCGCCTGAGCGCCCACGCCGACGCGCTCCAGCAGCGACATCGCCCGTTCCTCGGCCTCGCGGCGGGGGGTACGCCGCACCCTCACGGGTGCGAGGGTGACGTTCTCCAGCACCGTCTTGTGAGGGAAGAGGTTGAAGGACTGGAAGACCATGCCCACGTCGGCCCGGAGGCGGGCGAGAGCCGCGCCTTCCTCGGGCAGCGGCCGGCCGTCGATGGTGATGGTGCCGGAGTCGATGGTCTCCAGCCGGTTGATCGTGCGGCACAGTGTCGACTTGCCCGAGCCGGAGGGGCCGATGATGACGACGACCTCGCCGCGCTGAACGCTCGTCGTGACGTCGTCGAGCACGTGCAGCTCGCCGAAATGCTTGTCGACGTGCTCGAGCGCCACGAGCGGCTGCCGTGCCTTCTGCTGCTCGGCCGCGGTCGCCGCGACTGCCGGGTCGCGCATCGGGCGGGGCTCCTCACCTCGGGGTGCCAGGTCGGGCTCGCGCAGGACGGCACCCGTGCCTCCGGGGCCTCTCGCGGAGTTGGACGAGTCTCCGTCCGCCTCCGGCCCCGCGGGGAGGTGGAAGCGTGCATTCCCGTAGCGGGGGCCCGGGAAGCAGGTGCCGGAGCGAGGCCGACGGGGGTGCGCGGAGCACGTCTTGGGTATAGAACCTTCAACTTTTTAGGCAGACTTGACGACTTGTGCGCTCGTCACAGATGAGTAATCTCGTGTTTACCGAAATGGCGTTCACTCGAGACGAGGGTGAAAACCCCCGATCACATGGTGGTTCTCCGAAAGGTCTCCGGCTTCGGCCGGGGATGGGGTCGGTGGCGAGAGCTCCGGCCTATGGACCGGGACATCCGGTGTAGGAGAGCGTCGGTTCGTCGCTGCGGGGCGGTTCCGGCCAGCCTGCGCGACGGCGGATCGTGTCGCCGGAGGCGCTGGGAGACCAGCGGGATCCGGCGGCGATTGCCGGTTCGGAGACTGAAAGGCCCCGGGGCTCGCCCCGGGGCCTTTCGTCGCTGCGGCTGGTTCTGCGGCTCGCTGCGATCGCTCCCGGCCCGGCGTGAGGCTCCTCGCTATCGTGGCGTCTATGGACGTCGACACGGGCTTCCCCGAGCGGCTGCCGAACGCGGGGGCCGCGCCGGTGCCGTTCTCGCGGGGCAGCAAGCACGGCGTGATCCGGCGCACGCAGGAGGTGGCCTGGGACGTCGTCGTCGACGGCCGGGTGCGCGCGCATCTGGCGGTCTTCGAGGGCGTCTACGCCCTGCGCCTCTACGATGAGCACGGCACCACCGACACGGACCCGGACTGGAAGGCGCTGATCGCGCGCAATCTCTAGCGTGTCCGTCGGCTTGGACGGCGCCTCGCCGCGCTCTCCCAGACGGTTCCGCTAGGCTCGCCGGATGCGGTATCGCCTGCTCGTCCGGGGGAAGCTCGCGCGCGCCGCCACGCTCACGGCGCTGCTGGCTCTCGGCGGCTCGCTGGGAGGCTGCGTCGGCTCGGCCGCGGCCAACCCCTCCGGCACGAGCACGCCGGCCTCGCCCGGCCCGAGTGCCGAGGCGAGCCCCGCCCCGGGCGTCGCGCCCGGGGACTCCGCACCCAGCGGCTCGGCGCACGCGCAGCCGGGCGGAGCTGCGGGGGAGGTGCAAGGCATCCCCCTCGCCGGTGTGGTCTTCCCCGGCGCGCTGGGCGACCACATCGCCCTGCAGGACGCGGACGTGGACCGGCTGGTGGCTGCCGGCTTCACCTGCCTCTCGCCCACCGAGCTGCTCAAGCCCCAGGAGCTGCCCGCCTCGGCCCTGGGCGCCAGCGGCGACATGACCAAGGCGGCCGTGGTCTCCTACGCCGCGGACCTGGACACCGTGGTCGCCCAGGCGGGCGACTGCGCCACCGTCGAGCCCCTGCTGCTCACGCTGGCCTACTTCCAGCTGAAGGACGCTCCCACCGCCCAGAGCTTCGCGCAGGGGCAACGAGTGGACGGCTCCAACGAGCTGCTGCCCGGCGTGGTCTGCGGCGGCGCCAGCTGCTACACCGTCTCCGGCACGGTCGTCTGGATGCTCGGCACCAACGCGCCGAGCCCGGCAGCCGCGGATCTGACCGCCCTGGCCTCGCTGCTGCACACCGTCGCAGGCTGAAGCGCGGCGGGCGCGGTGCGGGCACGCGCGGTGCCGGAGGGCGCGGTGCCGGCAGCAGAGCGCCAGGCCGGGCCTCGCGGCGACGCGGACGCGGCACGCCGTTCCTGCGCGTCGGGGCCGTACCGCCCCTTTGCCGCAAATTCTATAGATTTTGTCGCAGAAATCTGCACAGAAATGGCCGATCTGGAGCGTGGAGGCCCGCCGCGCTCACGGGGTGAGGGGCGCGGGCGGGATTCTCAGAGCGCGCGCAGAGCGGAGTGCGCAGGCCCCGCCGCCGGCACCTCGTCGTCTCCCATCGACTCGAAGCGGCCCGCCATGAGCTCGGCCGCCTTCGCCATCTGCCCGTGCACCGCGGCGCGCGCCGCCTCCGGCTCGCGCGCCTCGATGGCGCTGATGAGCAGGTCGTGGAAGCGCATGACCGTCTCGAGCCAGCCCGGAGTGGAGGGGAACAGCCCCTGCGGCGTGTAGCGGTCGAGGGTCAGCACGAGCGTCACGATCTTCGGCGACTGCCCCAGCGCGTGCAGGTGATAGTAGAACTGGTTCACGAGACCGCCCACGTCGTCCAGGTCCCCGGCGGCGGCCGCAGCGCGCAGCTGCTCCTGCACCCGCTTCATCGGAGCGAGGTCCTCCGCGCTCGCCGTGCTGGCGGCCCGCGCCGCCAGCTCCCCGGCCAGGAGGCCGATCGCCACGAACACGTCGCGGACGTCGGCGCCGGAGAGCCGTGCCACCACGAAGCCGCGGTTGCGCTGGTAGATGAGGAAGCCCTCCGCCTGCAGGGAGCGCAGCGCCTCGCGCACGGGGGTGGCCGACACCCGCAGCTCCTGGGCGATCGACTCGGCGCGGACGCGGTCGCCGGCCCGCAGCTGGCGGCTGACGATGAGGTTCCTCAGGTAGCCCGCGACATCGGGCGCCCGCTGCAGGCTCTCCTCGTCGGCCGGTTCCTCCGCCTCGACGGGGTCGCTGCCGCCTCGTGGACGCGTCACGGTTCCATGGTAGAGAAGCGGCCGCGGCTCGGGGTCTTCCAGCCCCCTGCTCATGCGGGCCCGCCCGCCAGGGATGAGCCCGTCATCCGTCCTCCGCATCTGTGCCGCTCTGGCACCGCGACTCTGCGGCGCGGGAATCCGGCCCTCGAAAAGACTATCAGATCGTATTGACGGACAATCCAAATCACATAGAATCCAGTCCACAACAATGCCTCAACGCTGAGGTCCGATCGAAGGAGATCCGGAGTGCCGACACGGTACGAACGCCTGCCGGCCGGCGAGGTCCTGCTGAGCCTGCGGTCCATCCGCAAGGCCTTCGGAGCGACCGTCGCCGTGCGCGATGCGAGCTTCGAGGTTCGCGCCGGCGAGGTGCACGCGCTGATGGGCGAGAACGGCTCGGGCAAGAGCACGCTCGTGAAGATCCTCTCCGGAGTGCACGCGCCCGATCGCGGCACGATCTCCGTCCGAGGAACGAGCCACGCCGCCTTCCGCTCGCCGAAGGAGGCCCTCGCGGCCGGCGTCGCGACCGTGTTCCAAGAGGTGCTCGCAACGCCCAACCGCAGTGTGCTGGACAACCTGTGGCTGGGTGCGGACGGCGTCTTCCGCATCTCCCGCTCCCAGCGCGAGCGGCGCAGGCTGGCCGAGGAGGTGCTCGCGGAGCTGCTCGAGTCGCCGCCCTCGCTGGACACCCTCGTCGGCGACCTCGACCTCAGCGATCGCCAGGCCTGCGCCATCGCCCGGGCGGTCCTGAGGCAGCCCTCCCTGCTCGTGCTCGACGAGGCGACCTCCGCCCTGGACTTCGACACGCGCAACCGCCTCTTCGCGATGATCCGGCGGCAGGTCGCCGCAGGAGCGGGCGTCATCCTCATCACGCATCGCATGGACGAGGTGCGCGAGATCGCCGACCGCGTCACCGTGCTCCGCACCGGTGAGACGGTCGACACGCTCTCCGGCGAGGACTGGACCACCGCGGAGCTCGTCCGGCTGATGACCGGCCAGGCGAGCCTGGTCGGCGACGCGCCTGAGCAGGAGCTCGCCCGACGCGAGCCGGGGCAGGTGGTGCTGCGCACCCGGCAGCTGCGCCTCGGCGCGGACCGGGCCCCGATCGACTTCGCGCTGCGTGCCGGGGAGATCGTCGGCCTGGCCGGGCTCGAAGGCCAGGGTCAGGACGCCTTCCTGCGCTCGCTGTGGGGACTGGGCGGAGCCAGCGGGACGGTGGAGCGCGTCGAGGGCGAGCGGGCCATCCCGGTGCCCTCCAAGTACGCGGCGCGGCGCGCGGGCATCGCCTACGTGCCGCGGGAGCGGCGCGCGGAGTCGATCTTCGAGTGGATGTCCATCCTGGACAACTTCACTCCGCCCACCCTGACGCGCGATCGCCGCGGCGGCCTGCTCAGCTCCCGTGCCGCGCTCACCCGCTTCTCGGACTACATTGGGCGGCTGCGCATCAAGCTGGGACGCCCGGCGGACGGCATCGGCACCCTCAGCGGCGGCAACCAGCAGAAGGTCATCATCGCGCGGTGGCTCGCCGCCGACCCGGCGATCCTCCTGTTGAACGACCCCACCCGCGGCATCGACATCGGCGCGAAGCGGGATCTCTACGCGCTGCTGGGCGAGCTGGCGGAGCGGGGACTGGCGGTCGTGATGCTCTCCACAGAGGTCGACGAGCACCTGGAGCTCATGGACCGGGTGCTGGTGTTCCGCGACGAGGAGGTCTCCGCGGAGTTCAGCCATGCCGAGCTGAGCCGGGAGACGCTCGTCGCGAGCTTCTTCGGGGCCGAGGAGGTGGCGCGATGAGCGTTCAGGCGCCCGCGGCGGGACCGATGCGCGCTGCGCGACCCGCGCGCCCCGCCGACTCCTGGCTGCGGCGGGCTCTGCGCAAGCACACCTATCTCTTCGCCCTGGCGCTGACGGTGGCGCTGCTCGCGATCAACCTGGCGATCCAGCCCAACTTCGGCTGGACGGCCCAGCTGGCGTCCTTCGCCCCGCTCGCCGTGGCCGCGGTGGCCAGCGCGCCCTCGATCATCAGCGGCCGCGGCGGCATCGACATGTCCATCGGGCCCGTGATGACGCTCTCGGCCATCGTCTTCGCCGGCTACCTCGCCCCCGCCGGGCTCGGCGGCGGCATCGCGCTGCCGATCCTCATGCTGCTGGGCGGCGCGATCGGCGCCGTCAACGGACTGGTCATCATCTGGCTCCGCCTGACGCCGATCGTGGTGACCCTGGCCATGTACTTCATCGTCATCGGCGTCAACCTGAAGCTCGCTCCCACCCCGGTGCGGCTGGACGACGCCAACTGGGCGACCTCCCTGGCCGGCAACCTGGGCCCGGTCCCCGGGCCGCTGATCAGCCTCGCGATCCCTGTGGCGATCTGGGCGCTCCTGGGCCTGACCGCCTTCCGGCGCAATCTCTACGCCGTGGGCGGGAACGACGCCACCGCCTTCACCGCCGGCGTGAACGTCTCGGCTGTGCGCGTGATCGCCTTCACCCTCGGCGGCATGTTCGCCGGGGTGGCCGGTCTCGTGCTCGTCGCCCTGGTGCGCACCGCGGACTCCAGCACGAGCTCCTCGTACACCCTCATCGCGATCGCCGCGGTCGCCCTCGGGGGCACCTCGCTCGCCGGCGGTGGCGGGGGCATCACCGGCGCCCTGCTCGGCGCCGCCTCCATCTTCCTCGTGCAGTCCGTCCTCGCCGACGCGCAGATGCCGCAGACCTGGCTGCCCGCGGTGTACGGCGGACTGCTCATCATCGCTGTCGTCATCGGAGCGCTCGTGTCGGGCGACCGGGTCAGGAGGACGTCATGAGCGCAACCGCGCAGTCCGGTCCAGGCGGCGTCGCGCCCGGCGGCCCGGCCGCCTCCCCGGCGGGAGCGGGACGGCCCGCCGTGTGGAAGGCCCTCGTCGCCGCGCAGCGCCGCTTCCCGCTGCTGCAGCTGGTGCTGCTCGTGGCGGCGTTCGTCGCGGGCGTCGTGACGCTGCCGGGCTTCGGCGGGCCCCTGAGCATCGTCTCCGTGCTCGTCATCGCCTCGCTGGCCGGTCTGGCGTCCATCGGGCAGACCATCACCATCCTCGTGGGCGGTTTCGACCTCTCGGTGGCCGGCTTCATCGTGGCCGGCGGGCTCATCGTCACCCAGCTGGCCGAGAGGCTGCACATCGGCTTCTGGGGATCGCTGCTCATCCTCATCCCCGGCTCGTTCGTGCTGGGCGGCCTGGTCGGCTACCTCTCGCATCGCTTCCGCATCCAGCCGCTCATCCTCACCCTCGCGATGGGATCGCTGGCCCTCGGACTGGTGCGCGGGCCCACCGGCCTGTCCGTGGTGGGCTCGGCGCCGGCGTGGCTGACCGGCCTCGCCTCGCCGATCTCGACCACCTTCGGGCTGCCGGTGCCGCCGATCCTCGTGATCTGGGTGGTGGTGATCATCGTGATGGCGCTGTTCCTGCGCTTCACCGTCGCGGGGCGGCGGGTGTACCTCACCGGTGCGAACCCCGCCGCCGCGGAGTACTCGCTGGTGAACACCCGGCTGGTATGGGTGCTCGCCTTCGCCTTCAGCGCCGTGTGCTCCTCGCTGACCGGGGTGATGCTCGTCTCCTTCTCGGGCAACGTCGACCCGAACCTCGGCAACCCCTACCTGTTCATCAGCCTCGCCGCGGTCATCGTCGGGGGGACGATCGGCGGGGGTCCGGGCGACTACACGCGCACCGTCGTCGGCGCGTTGCTGCTCACGGTGGTGACGACGGTGCTCGTCGGCCACGGGCTGACCTCCGCCGATCAGCAGATCATGTACGGCGTCGTCATCCTCGTCGCCATGGCCATCTACGGACGCGAGCGCAGGATCCGCGACCGCGTCTGACCCCTGGACCTCCCAGCGACGCTGCTGGGCGGAAAACACGATTGGAGTGTAGGTGCAATGTTCACGAAGCTCATGAGGCGCCGCCGAGGGGGCTGGGCGCTGCCCGCCGCCGGTGCGGTCGGGCTCGCGGTCATCCTGTCCGCCTGCTCGGCCGGAGGCTCGGGCCCGGCCACCAGCACGTCGGCGACCGGTGCCTCCGGCGCCTGCGGCACGGCTCCGGTCGTCCCCCCGCAGGACGACCCGGGCGACCTCGTCGCGCAGCTGCCCCAGAACGCGCAGGACGCGTTCAGCGGCTTCCCCAACCCCATCCAGGCCAGCTCCTGGGCCGACAAGCTTCCCGCGGCGAGCAAGCCGTACAAGGTGGGACTCGCGTTCCTGCCGGTCGCGAACGCCTGGGCGACCGCGGCCATCCAGGAGATCAACGCGGAGTTCGACAAGGCGAAGGCGCAGGGCCTGGTCGAGGGCGATCTGCTCGTGCAGATCCCCGCGGACGCCTCCACGATGACCGCGGCCGATCAGATCGCCGGCTACAACAAGCTCGTCGAGCAGGGCGCCGACGTCATCCTCATGTACCCGCTGGACGCCGAGGCGATGAAGGCGCCGGTCGACGCTGCGGGCGAGAAGGGCATCCCGACGATCACCATCGTCGGCAACGTGCCCTCCTCCTACGCGATCAACGTCGGCAACAACGCCTACAACTACGTGGCCCAGCCGATGGCGAAGGCGGCGAACATGCTCGGCGGCAAGGGCAACGTCATCATCGTGGCCGGCATCGAGGGCATCTCGATCACCACGGTGAGCCTGGACGCGGCCCAGCAGGTGCTCCAGGCCTGCCCGGACATCAAGGTGGTCGGCACCGTGTACGGCGGCTACTCGAACTCCGTGACGAAGTCCGCGCTGGTGACCTTCCTCGCCTCGCATCCGGAGAAGATCGATGCGGTCGTCCAGATCGGCACGATGGGCGCGGGCGTGTGGGACGCGTTCCAGTCCGTCGGGCGCCCGGCCCCGCTCGTGGTCGACATCGGCACCACCGCCGCCTCGCTGGCCTACTGGAAGCAGGCCGAGGCCAGCGGATACCAGGGCGTCGGTGTCCCTGAGACGGCCAAGCAGGTCGTCGACGCCGTCTGGGACGTGCTGCAGCGGGTGATGGCCGGCCAGAAGCCGATGCTCAACCAGATCCCCGTCGTGCCCCGTCTCGTGACGAACGAGAACCTCGACCAGTACGTCGTGCCGGGTGAGGGGACCAGCTCCCAGGAGGACACGCTGAGCGTCGGGCCGTGGATCGACCCGCAGTTCGTGTCGGAGTTCTTCAAGAACCCCGGGTCCTGACCGGGAGGACGGCCGGCCGCGACGAGGAGAGGCTCTCGCCGCGGCCGGTCCGCCTCCTGCCTGAACGCCTCCCCCGTACCCCCGATCCGTCCGTCGCCGAGCGAGGAGAAACCATGAGCGTCCGCGATCCCGAGGTGCTGCTTGAGGGCATCACCAACGCCGAGGGGCCGGTTGTGCTGCCCGACGGCAGGGTGCTGTTCACCGACACCTATCGCGGCCTGCTCAACGTGTGGTCCGACGACGGCCGCGAGTCGATCTTCGCGAAGGTCGGCGGCTACCCCAACGGCACCACGCTCGGCAGTGACGGGCTGGTGTACATCGCGAACAACGGGGGCGCGCTGGGCGAGCTGCGCGCGTTCGACTCCGGGCCCGGCTACATCCAGCGCGTCGCCGAGGGCGGCCGGCCGGAGACCATCGCCACGGAGATCGACGGGCGGGCCCTGAACCGCCCCAACGACATCTCCTTCGGCCCCGACGGGCGGCTCTACTTCACCGACCCGGGCGACTGGAACCCGGAGGACCCGGAGCCCGGCTACATCTACGTGCTGCACCCCGACGGGCGCGGCGAGACGCTGCTGGAGGTCGGCGGCGCGTATCCGAACGGCGTCGCCGTCGATGCGGACGGCAACGTCGTATGGGTGGAGTCCTTCACCGGCAGGATGCGGCGCCTGAACGCGCAGGGGGAGATCGAGGAGATCCACGCATTCGCGCCGGGACACATGCCGGACGGCATGGCCATCGCCGCGAACGGCGACATCTACGTCTCGACGCTCTACTCCGGAGGCGTGCACAGGGTCAGCCCCGACGGCTCCGGCGCGGAGCTCATCGATCTGGGCGGCACGGTGCTCACGAACTGCGCGTTCCGCGGCGAGGAGCTATTCCTCACCGACAACGGGCCGGAGCAGCGCAACGCCCTCGGCCATTCCTACTGGGGCAGCGGGCGGCTGCTCCGGCTCCGGCTCGAGGTCGCCGGAATGCCGATCTACGGCGGGAGCGTCGCGCCCGGCGTGGCCGTGCGCGGCTGAGACAGTGCCGGACGCCGGTCGGCGTCCGCGAGGGAAGGGAAGATCATGGCCATCGACGAAGCCGCGCTGCAGCGGCTGCTGGACCGCGAGAGCATCCGCGACAGCCTCATCCGCTACAGCCGGGGGCTGGACCGGCACGACACCGAGATCGTCGTCTCGGCGTTCCATCCGGACGCCGTGGACACGCACGGCCGCTTCGAGGGCGGCCCCGAGGAGCTCGCCGAATGGGGGAACCGCGAGCACGCCAAGCGCTGGCTGGCGCACAACCACTACCTCGGAAACACGAGCTTCGACTTCGACGGCGATGTCTGTCACACCGAGACCTACGTCCTCGTCGTGCAGCGCCGCGAGGACGAGACCGGCGACGACGTGCTGGGCGGCCGCTACATCGATCGCTTCGAGAAGCGCGAGGGCGAATGGCGGATCGCCCGCCGCGTGCTGCTGCTGGACTGGACCGGGGAGCTCCCGCTCACGCGCGAACGCTCCCGCCGCCTGCTGGAGGTCTACTCGACCGGGCGCTGGGACCGGGATGACCTCTCCTACGCTCGCCCGCTGGCCTGACGTGGTGGCAGGCCGGCGGGCGGCTCCCGCTCCGGCTCGGGTCCCGCATGCCCGGTTCGCTCAGCGCGCGGGGAATCGCGCGTCGATATCGGAGGCGACGATGCGCGTGAGCGCGTCCACGAGGTCTGCGCGCATCGCCACCGGGTCCGTCCTGCCGATGAGGGGGTTGGCGGGCAGCCCGATCGCGTCCGCGAGCCGGCCGCGCAGCCGCTTGAGCTGGGCCGGCGCGAGCGGGTCGATCGTGGCGGCGACCGCCCGGGGGACGACCAGCTCACGCAGATGCGCCTTGCCGATCGCGCGGGCGAAGGGGTCGACGCCGACGGCGTCGAACAGCTCGGCGTCGTCGGACTCGGCCACCTCCGCCCGGACGACCTCCCGGATCGCGGCCACGAAGGCCGCGAGCGAGGCGTCCTCGGCCAGGCCGCGCATCCCGCGCGGGAGCGGCGGCTCGGCGGCGAGCGCCCGCGCGCGCTCCTCGGCGAAGGGGTCGCCCTGGTCCGTACGCGTCATCCTTCGATTGTGCCCGTCCGCGGGGCGGCCCGCGCCCTAATCTGGTGCTGTCGGCGCCGTGCGGCGCAGGAGGAGGACGGCACGATGATCCGCTGCATCCGGCTCTGGAACGACGAGGGCGGCGCCTCCCATGTGCAGCGCGGCCGCATCGCTCTGGGAGAGGCGGGCGAGTCGGGCGGATCGCTGCTGTCGGACCGCGCCTCCGCCCGGCGCATCAGCTTCGAGGAGACGCCCACGGGCGGCGCGCTCGCCTGGCACACGGCGCCGCGCCGGCAGTTCGTCGTCACGCTCACCGGCACCCTCGACTTCATCACCCGTGACGGGGAGCGGTTCACGCTCGACCCCGCGACGGTCCTGCTCGCGGAGGACACGGTCGGCACCGGCCACGCCTGGGAGCTGCTGGGCGACGAGCCGTGGCGGCGCGTGTACGTCGAGCTGGACGACGAGGCGTCCGCGCCCTTCATCGCCGACTGATCCGGCGGCGGCCCGACGCCGCCGGGGCAGCCGTACGCCGTCCGCTCGGACGCTCAGCGGATCGACGCGGCCGAGCGGCTGAGCAGGAAGGCGACGAGCGCGAGCACCGCGGCGCAGGCCATCACCAGGGCCATGGGCAGCGCAGAGCCCGAGCCCGCGATCCCCACGAGCGGCTGGGCCAGCGCCGCGACGGCGAACTGGATGAAGCCGATCACGGCGGAGCCGGTCCCGGCGGCCTCGCGCAAGGGGTTGAGGGCGAGCGCGATCGCGTTCCCGAGCACGAGGGACATGGCGCTCACGGCGAAGAAGAAGCACGGGATGTAGGACAGCGGCGAGGCGCCGGCGAGCACGAGGGCGAGCAGCACGAGACCCGCGACGACCTGGATCGCGATGCCGGCCCCGATGACCCGGGTGGGGCGCACTGTCGTGGACATCTTCGCGGCCAGCGCGCTCGCCCCCATCGATCCGAGCGCCGTCACGCCGAAGGCGATCCCGAAGCCCAGCGGCGAGAAGCCCATCATGTCCTGGTAGACGAAGGACCCGGCAGCGAGGTACGCGAAGAGCACCGTGAAGGAGAAGGTGCCCGTCAAGGTGAAGCCCAGGAAGGCGCGCGAGCCGAGCACGCGCCAGGGGAAGCGCGAGTGCGCCTGCGCGGCACGCTGCCGCCGCACGGCCGCGGGCAGGGTCTCGGGCACGAACGGGATCGAGAGGCCCAGCGAGACGACGCCCAGCGCGACGATGACCCAGAGCACGCCGCGCCAGCCGATGCTCTCGATGAGGAAGCCGCCGAAGAACGGCGCGATCACGGGCGCGAGGCCGAAGACGACGTTCAGCAGGCTGAAGGCACGGATCGCGGCGCGGCCCTCGGCCAGGTCGGCGATGATCGCGCGTCCGAGCACCACCCCGGCTGCCGAGGCGAAGCCCTGCACGCAGCGCGCGGCGACGAGGACCCCGATGTCCGGCGAGAGCGCGGCGACGGCGCCCGCGAGGATGCTCACGGCGACGCCGATGAGCAGAGGGACGCGCCTGCCGAGCCGGTCCGACAGAGGGCCGAAGACGAGCTGCCCGGCCGCCATGCCGATGAAGAAGCTCGTGAGCGTGAGCTGCACGAGCAGCGGCGCGGCCGCCAGCTCCGCGCTGATGCGGGGGAATCCGGGCAGGTAGAGGTCGGTGGCCAGCGGGCCGACGGCGCTGAGGAACGCGAGCAGGGCCAGCAGGGCGAGAGAGAGCCTGTCCTCGTCGGCGGCTCGCGCGTTGGCGTGCATCGGGGTCCTCGTCCGGCCGCGCCTGAATTGGTTATGGCCTCATAATCGGTACTCCGAGCCTACTGGTCGAGCCGCTCGCAGCGCTCACTTGAGCAGTCGCGAGAGCGCCCGGTCGGCGAGCACCACGCCGTCGGTCTGGCAGCCCGGGCAGTACTGCAGGCTCCAGTCCGCGTAGACGATCTGCCGGACCGTGTCGCCGCAGACCGGGCACGGCTGACCGGTCCGTCCATGCACGCGCATCGCGCTCTTCTTCTCGCCCTTGAGCTCCGAGGCGGCTAGGCCGTCCGCACGTTCCACCGCCTCGGCGAGAGTGCTGCGCATCGCCCCGTAGAGCGCGGCCACCTGCTCGGGCGGCATGCTCGCGGGCGTGAAGGGAGACATCCTCGCCGCGTGGAGGATCTCGTCGGAGTAGGCGTTGCCGATGCCCGCAATGAGGGACTGATCGCGCAGCACTCCCTTGATGCGCGCCCGTCCTGCCGACGCGAGGATGCGGGAGAACTGCTCCAGGGAGAAGGCCGGGTCCAGCGGCTCGGGCCCGAGCCGCGCGATCCCCGGCACCTCGAGCGGGTCGCGCACCACCCAGATGGCCAGGGCCTTCTTCGATCCCGCCTCGGTCAGATCGACACCGGAGCCGTCGTCCAGCACGAGCTGCGCGGCAATCGGGCTGCGCCGGGGGCGCGGTGCCGGGGGAGGCCCTTCGCGCCAGCGGATCCAGCCGGCACGGGCGAGGTGGACGACGAGACAGAGCTCGCCGGGCTCCGCCTCGGCGGTCAGGATGAGGAACTTCCCCCGCCTGCTCACCGAGCGCACGCGCGCGCCGGCGAGGGCGTCGGGCGGCGGATCGACGGTGCGCAGGCACGCGACGGACAGCACTCGCAGCGCCTGGACCCCGCGCCCGGACAGGCGCCGGTGAAGCTCCGCGGCCAGCGCGGCGACCTCGGGCAGCTCGGGCATCTGCGGCTCAGGCTCCCGCGAGGCCGAGCGCGCCAGCGAGGCGGCGGTACGCGTCCGCCAGGTCCTGTCCCTCCGGGACGAGCAGCTGCAGCGCCACATGGTCGGCGCCGCCGGCCAGGTGCTCCTCGACGCGCGCGGCGATCTGCTCGCCGGTCCCGTACGCGGTCAGGCCGTCCACGAGCCGGTCGCTGCCCGCCCCGGCGAGGTCCTGCTCCGCATAGCCCAGGCTCAGCAGGTTGCGGCGGTAGTTCACCAGGCCGAGGTACGGGGTCTGGATCGTGGGGCGGGCCACGGAGCGCGCGGCCTCCGGATCGGTCTCCAGCACGACGCGCTGCTCCGGCGCGATGAGCGGCCCGGCGCCGAGAAGCTCGCGTGCGCGGCGCGAGTGCTCGGGCGTGGTCAGGTACGGATGCGCCCCCAGCGTCCGCTGCGCTGCGAGCCTCAGCACACGCGGACCCAGGGCGGCGAGGACGAGCTCCTCGCGCGGCACCCCGCCCGCCTCCACGGCGTCCAGATAGGACAGGAGAGCGCCGTAGGGCTTCAGCGCAGCCTTGCCGGCGGACTCGGGGTGCCCGGCGCCGATCCCGAGCAGGAAGCGGCCCGGATGCTTCGCGGTGATGCGACGATGCGAGTCGGCCACCTCAGCAGGGTCGGTGTTCCAGATGTTGACGATGCCGGTCGCCACCACGAGGCTCGTCGTCGCGTCGAGGAGCTCCTCGGCCACGCGCAGGTCCCCGGGAGGCGAGCCGCCGAGCCAGAAGGCGCCGAAGCCGAGCGACTCGAGATGTGCCGCGAGCGCGCCGTCTGCCGCGGAGTGGCGCCGCCACACGCCGTATCGGCCGATCCTGCCGCGAACCTCGTCCACCCCTGTCATCGCCGCCTCCATCGCCGTCCGCGGGCCGCCGGCGCGCCTGCCCGGACGTCGCCGCGATGCCCGATCCCTGGGCGCAGCCGCGCCCTGCCGACCAGCGTACGACGGGAGGGTTTCGTCAGGTTACGCGCGCGGGTGCGACCCCGGCGGGCCGGACGTACCGTGGGTTGTCGGCGTTGCGGCGCCGCATCCCTGAACGGAACCGAACCGGAGGAGCACCCAGTCATGGCCGTCTCGCCTCGCATTCCCGCGGAGCACGCGCTCGCGTGCCGGCACGCGGAGGGCGCGGGGTGCCTGATGCAGGCGGCGGGTCATGAGCTCCACCTCATGCAGCTGCGGCTCGCCGCGGCCACCCCCGGGAAGTGGGTCGACGCCATCGTCACGCGCGCCGGCGAGGACGGCTGGGTGGAGCTCGCCGGCCTGACCGGCGAGCCGTTGGCGCGAGTGTGGCACCACGAGAGCCTGCGGAGCGTGGCGCCCGAGGGCACTCCTGTGGCCTTGCACGCCGTGTACCACGTGCTCGCCGCGGGCGTGGAGTGGTTCAACGTGCGGGACGAGCGCGCTGCCTGATCGCAGGCGCGCAGCCGCACGCGCTGCGTGGCGCTCGCCGTAGGGCTTCGGGGTGATCCCCGAAGGGCGGGCCTGTGCCCGAGCTCGAGCGCGGCAGACGGAGCGGGAACCCCTGCCGCGCTCGAGCGTCCCAGAGCTCACGCCGTGAGCATCGGCTCCATGCTCTTCATGAGGGACTCGCACGCCATCGCGCACTCCGAGCACGCCTGGGCGCACATCTTCATCGCCTCGTTCTCGCCGGCGTGCATCATGCACTCCTCGGCGCAGGCACGGGCCATGGTCATCATCGCCTCGAGCATCGGCATCATCGTCTCGGCCCGCATCGCCATCGGCCGCATCATCATGCGCATCATCGTGTGGCACATGTCCGCGCAGTTCATGCACATGCCCGAGCAGCTGGCCATGCCCTCGCCCATGTCCATGTCCGCGCACATCGTGCAGGCCTGCTCGCAGGCCATGCACGCCTCCATACAGGCCTGCATGAGCTCCATGTCGAGCTTCATGCCGTCCATGCCCTTCATGGACATGGACATCATGTCCATCATCTTCATGTCCATCGTCATCCCGCTCTCCCGTGCGGCGCGGGCCCGCCTCGGGCCCTGCTCGACGCCGGCACCGGTGTATGACGAAATGTTACGCGCGGGCAGCGGGGCCGTCGAGGCTTCCACAGGCCCCTCGGGGGAGTGCCTCAGACCTCGCCGAGGCCCTGGGGGCGAGCGCCGTCGGGGCCCGCCGTGGTGAAGGTGAGCAGCTGGTTGTCGATCAGGCGGACCTCGCCCGCCCAGGCCGCGATGAGCAGGAGTCCCTGAGCCGCGCCCGGGTCGAGGGGCTCGAAGGTCTCCGGTGCGACGAGCTCGACGTAGTCCACGCGCAGAGCGGACTCCTCCAGCACCCGCACAGCGGCGGCGCGAGCGGCGTCCGCTCCGTCCGCCGAGGCTTGCGCGGCTGCCCAGACGGCCCGGGGGATGGCGCGAGCCTGCGCCCGCCAGTGCGCGTCGAGGCGGCTGTTGCGGCTGGAGAGCGCGAGCCCGTCGTCGTCCCGCAGGGTCGCGCCCGCCACGATCGTCACCGGCAGGTCGAGGTCGGCGACCATCGCCCGCACCAGGGCGAGCTGCTGGGCGTCCTTCTGCCCGAAGTAGGCCCGCTCGGGCGCGACGAGGTGCAGCAGCTTCGCGACCACGGTGAGCATGCCGTCGAAGTGCCCCGGCCGGGACGCGCCCTCCAGCACGGTGCCGAGTCGCCCGCCGTGCACCGTGACCTCGGGTGCGCGCGGGTACAGCGCGGCTGCGGATGGGGCGAACACGGCGTCCACGCGCAGGGTGCGACAGCGCTCGAGGTCGCTCTCGAGGGTCCGCGGATACGCCTCCAGGTCCGCCGCGTCGTCGAACTGCAGCGGGTTGACGAAGATGCTCACCACGACGAGGTCGTTCTCGCGGCGCGCCCGCTCGATGAGGCTGCCGTGGCCTGCGTGCAGCGCGCCCATGGTCGGCACGAAGCCGACGCTGCCGAGCTGCCCGGATCGCCACTCCCGCAGGGCCGCGGGGGTGCCGAGCACGACGGGCTCGGAGCGCGCCGCAGAGGCCGCCGAGCCGGCAGGGCCGGCAGGGTCCGTCACTCGAACGTCCTCTCCGCGTCGGGGAAGGCCCCCTCGCCGACCTCCGCGACATACGCCGCGGCGGCTTCCGCGAGCACCCCGGCCAGGTCCGCGTAGCGCTTGACGAAGCGCGGCGCGGGTCCGCGGCGCAGGCCGGCCATGTCCTGCCAGACCAGCACCTGCGCGTCCGTCCCGGCGCCGGCCCCGATGCCGATCGTGGGGATCTCCAGCTCAGCGGTGATCTCCGCGGCGAGCTGACCCGGCACCATCTCCAGGACGACGGCGAAGGCGCCGGCTGCGGCGACCGCGCGCGCGTCCGCGAGCAGGCGCTCGCGTGCGTCGCCGCGGCCCTGTACCCGGTAGCCGCCGATCGCGTGCTCGCTCTGCGGCGTGAAGCCGATGTGCGCCACGACCGGGATCCCCGCCTCCACGAGGGCGCGGATCTGCGGCACACGGGCGCTGCCGCCCTCGAGCTTCACGGCCTGGCATCCGGTCTCCTTGAGGAAGCGCACCCCGGTGGCGAGCGCCTGCTGCGGTCCGGACTCGTAGGAGCCGAACGGAAGGTCCGCCACGACGAGCGCCCGCCGTGTCGAGCGCACCACGCCCGCGGTCAAGGCGATGAGCTGTTCGACGGTGACCGGCAGGGTCGTGGAGTGGCCGAAGACGTTGTTGGCCGCGGAGTCGCCTACGAGCAGCGCGAGGCAGCCGGCCTCCTCGAAGATCGTGGCCGTGTACTGGTCGTAGCTGGTGAGCATGGCCCATTTGCGTCCCGCGCGTTTCTGCTCGATGAGGTCGAGCGTGCGCACGCGCCGTGGTGGTGTCTGCTCCGTCATCCGGGCTCTCCTTCCCGCAGCCGCAGGAGCGCGTCCAGCAGGGCGTGCGCGACCTCGGTCTTGGTGCCGGCCGCCTCGGCCACCGGCTCGCCGTCGGCGCCGAGCACGAGCACGGAGTTCTCGTCCGCGCCGAAGCCCTCGGACCAGCCGACGCGGTTCAGGGCGAGCAGGTCGGCGCGCTTGCGCTGCAGCTTCCGGCGGCCCAGTCCGATGAGCTCATCGCGATCCGCGGCGGTCTCCGCGGCGAATCCGAGCAGGAGCTGCCCGGGGCGCCGGCGAGAGATGAGGGCGGCGAGCACATCGGGGTTGCGCACCAGCTCGAGGGTGAGGCGCTCGTCCGTGTCGTCCTTCTTGATCTTCGCCTCCTGGACGACGCTGGGCCGGAAGTCGGCGACCGCCGCGGCCATCACGACCAGCTGCGCGCCCTCCGCCTCAGCCACAGCGGTGCGCGCGAGCTCCTCGGCAGTGGACACGCGCAGCACGCGCAGCCCCTCTTCCGGGCCGGGCGCGGGCACCTCCAGGTGCGCGGCGACGAGGGTCACCTGCGCGCCGCGGGCGAGCGCGGCGCGTGCGATCGCCACGCCCTGCTTCCCGCTGGAGCGGTTGCCGATGAAGCGCACCGGGTCCAGCGGCTCGCGTGTGCCGCCGGCCGTGACGAGCACGGTCAGGCCCTCCAGATCGCGCGAGCGCTCGCGCCGCCCCGCGGCGGCCAGGACCGCCGCGGCGATCCGCTCCGGCTCGGCGAGGCGGCCGGGGCCGGAGTCGTCGCCGGTGAGCGGGCCGTCGTCGGGCCCCACGAAGACGGCGCCGCGGCTGCGCAGCAGGGAGACATTCGCCTGGGTGGCGGGGTTCTGCCACATCGCGGGGTGCATGGCCGGTGCGAGCACGAGCGGCGCCGTGCCGGCGAGGACGGTTGTCGTCAGCGGGTCGTCGGCCATGCCCGCGGCGAGCCGCGCGAGCGTGTTCGCGGTCGCGGGTGCGACGACCATGACGTCGGCCCGGCGGCCGAGCTCGACGTGCCCGACCGTCGCGACGTCCTCGCTCACGCTCGTGCGCACGGGGTTGCGGCTGATCGCCTCCCAGGTGGGCAGGCCGACGAACTCGAGCGCCGCCCGGGTGGGCAGCACGTGCACCTGGTGCCCGGCGAGCACGAGGCTCCGCACCAGCTGCACCGCCTTGTACGCGGCGATGCCGCCGCTGACGCCTAGGACGATGGTCAGCCCGCCGCTCATCGCTGGGAGTCTACTCGTCCGCGTCTGCGCTCGTCCGCGTCGCCTGCTCTACTCGCCCAGGATGCGGTAGAGCTCGGTGCGCAGCGCGTCGATCCTCTCCACCGCGCGCTCGCGCTGCTCGGGGCTGGCGTCGCTGGCGACCTGACGCACCGCGCCGAGGAGCTTGCGCACCGATACGAAGAGCTCGCCCTGCTCGGACCATGCGTCCCGGGAGGGGTCGAAAGCGGCGGCGAGCTGCTCCGCGTTGTCCCGCACGTAGTCGCGGCCGGCCTCCGTGAGCGCGTAGTCGGCGCGGGTGCCGCTGCCGGTCTGCTGGATCAGGCCCTCGTCGACCAGCTGCTGGAGCGTGGGATAGACCGAGCCGGGGCTGGGCCGCCAGACGCCGCCGGTGCGCTCGGCGATCTCCTTCATGAGGCCGTAGCCGTTGCGGGGCTCCTCGGCCAGCAGGGAGAGGATCGCCCCGCGCACGTCGCCCCGTCGCGCCCGCCCGGGACGGCCGCCGAAGCCGGGACCGGGGCCGAAGTGACCCGGGCCGAAGGGGCCGAAGCCGGGCCCGAAGGGGCCGAAGCCGCCAGCCCGGCCCGGGTGGCCGCGATGCGCGAGGCGGCGCCAGGCGCGGGGGTCGTCGGTGAGTCGTTCGTGATGCTTCTTCATTGCAGAGTCCTTTGTTCGAAATCCTATTGTCGATCCGTCGCGACGTATAAACGATATATCGGTATAGATCGAATAGCAAGAGCAGGGCGGAGCGAGGCCGCCCGCCCGCCTCCGGCCGGGTGCGCACGCCTCAGGGAATGCGAGAATTGGGGGACACGGCAGACCCGGGAGGGGCGAGGATGACCGAGCAGCATCGGATCGAGCTTGACGAGCAGGAGCTGCGCGAGCGGCTCACCCCTGCGGAGTACGCGGTTCTGCGCGAGGCGGCGACGGAACGAGCCTGGACCGGAGAGCTCCTCGACGAGCATCGCGAGGGCCTGTACACCTGCAAGGCCTGCGGCAACGAGCTGTTCAAGAGCGGCACGAAGTTCGACTCGGGCTGCGGCTGGCCGAGCTTCTACGAGTCCGTCGACCCTGCCGCGGTCGAGCTCATCCCGGACCACAGCCTGGGCATGGAGCGCACCGAGGTCCGCTGCGCCCGCTGCGGCTCGCACCTGGGCCATGTCTTCCCTGACGGCTTCGGCACGCCCACCGGCGACCGCTACTGCATGAACTCGCTCGCGCTGGACTTCACGCCCGAGAGCTGACGCGCGCGGCGGTCGGCGCCGCCGTCCCGGGACCGTCCCTCAGGCCGGCCCGTTCAGTCCGCGTCGGGGTGGCGTCGCAGCACCTGCACGTCCTCCACGCCCAGCGCCGGATCCACGCGCCCCTGCGCGGGGGAGGGGCGGTCAGCCAGCTCGGACGCCGTGACCGCCGCCGTGATGAGATGCCCGGTCGCACCGCGCAGACCGCTGTATGCCGCCTCCGCTGCCGCGGCCTCCGGCGAGGTGGCGTCCAGTCCCAGTGCGCCGAGGGCGTCGATCACCGCGCCGGCGGCGAGCAGATCCTCCACGGCGGTCCGCCAGCTCCCGTCCGCGCGGTGGCTGCCGGCGGCGATGACGGCGATGGCCAGACGGGCCTTCAGCGCGAGTTGGAGCGCCATCACCCAATCCGCCACCGCCTTCGCCGACGGCAGCGTCGCATGGACCACGGCGGCCGAGCCGGGCAGATCCTGCAGCGGCACCGGGTCCTCGCCCAGCGCGTCCGCCCAGACGATCACATGGGCGTCCCCGCCTATCGCCGCGGCTCCGGGCGCGCCCCAGTCGAACCGCACCTGATAGCGCCCCTGCTCGCTGCTCACGTCGTCTCCCTCCCCGCGCGGCGGCGGACCCCGTCGAGGCTACTTCACGGCGCCGCTGGTGAGGCCGCCGACGAGCCAGCGCTGGCCGAGCACTGCCGCCGCGTACACCGGGATCACCCCGATGATCGAGGCGGCGGCGATCTTCCCGTAGTGGGGCGTCCGCTCGCCGTAGAACAGCGAGAGCAGCACCGGCAGCGTCTGCGTGTCCTTGCCCGGGGCGATGAAGGTCGCCAGCAGGAACTCGTTGTAGTTGAGGATGGCGACGATGATGCCGATGGCGACGACCGCCGGCGCCACCAGCGGGGTGACGATCGAGACGAGCACGCGGAAGGCGCCTGCGCCGTCGAGCTTGGCGGCCTCGTCGAGCTCGCGCGGCAGCTTGCGCATGAAGCCCTCCAGCAGCCAGATGCCCACGGGGATGTTCATCAGCCCGTAGAGGACGGTCAGCCCCAGGAGCGTGTTGTTCAGCCCTGCGATGCGCAGCAGGGTGAACAGCGGCACCACGGCGACGATCGGCGGCAGCAGCCACGGGCTCATGATCGTCGCGGAGAGGGTCGAGCCGCCGGTGCGGTAGCGGACGATCGCCCACGCGGCGGGCAGTGCGAACAGGAGGGTGATCAGCGCGCCGCCGATCGCGGCGATGAGGGAGTTGAGGATGCTCAGCAGCAGGTTCGACTGCGTGAGGACGTCCGACCAGTTCGTCCACTGCGGGTTCGGGGACACCAGCACGCCCTGGCCCGTCTCGTTCTGCCCCATGAGGGAGACCGAGAACAGGTACAGGATCGGCAGCAGGAAGAACAGCAGCAGGACGGCCAGCAGGATCGTCGCGATCACGCTGCGGTGCTGCAGCCGGCGCCTGCGGCCGTGCGAGGCAGGCGCCGGCGGCGCCGTCGTGGAGGCGGGCGAGGCGGGGGCGAGGGTCGCGCTACTCATGGTTGGCCTGCAATCTGCGGGTGATGAGGGCCACGGGGATGGTCACGATCGTGACGATCACGGCGAGCACCAGCGTGATCGCCGCGGCCTTGCCGACGTCGAACTCGCGAAACACAGCCTGGTAGATCTCATAGGAGCTCGTGGTCGTCGCCTGGCCCGGACCCCCCGAGGTCATCATGAACACGAGGTCGAAGACCTTGAAGGCCAGCACCAGTCGGATGAAGAACGCGGCCGCGAGCACCCCGGCGATGGACGGCAGGGTCACGCTCCAGAACAGCCGGAAGCCGTGCGCGCCGTCCAGCCGTGCGGCCTCGACGATCTCGTGGTCCTGCGCGACGAGCGCGGTGAACACGAGCAGCGCGACCAGCGGCGTCCACTCCCACACGTCCGCCAGGCCGATCGCGGGCATCGCCCAGCTCGTGGAGGACAGCGGGGCGACGGCCTGCCGGTCCCCGCCGAAGAAGCCGACGACGGTCGCCAGCAGTCCCCCGCCGGAGTTGTAGACGAGCTTCCAGAGCGTGCCCACCACGACCGGGGGCATGAACATCGGCAGCAGGACGAGCGTGCGCACGAGCGAGCCGCCCCGCACCGCGCTCTGCAGTGCGAGCGCGACGACGACGCCGAGCACGAGGCTGGCGAGGCTGACGCCGAGGGCGTAGACGACCGTGCGCAGGAAGGCGGCGACGGTGTCCGCGTCGCCGAGCACGGCGGCGAGCGTGTCCGCGCCCACCCAGGACTGGAAGGGCTTGCCGAGGGTGGACTCGGAGAGGGCCGCGGCGATGATGAACAGCAGCGGGTAGAGCCCGAGGATCAGCAGCGTGAGGACGCTGGGGGTGACGAAAAGCCGGTGCGCCCACGCCTCCCGCCGGGACTGTCCCCGGGGGCGGCGAGGGCGCACCGTCAGTGCGGCATCAGCCAAGGAGCTGCTCCCATTGCGCCTGCACCTTGTCGAGCGCCTGCTGGGCGTTCTCCTGCCCGGCGATGAGGTTGGCCAGCTCGTCGGTGAGGACCTCGGCCGCCTTGGTCGCGTTCTTGCCGGTCGGCCAGGGAAGGGTGCCGTTGAGCGAGGTGTGGTTGACCTCGGCGAGCTCCGGATACTTCTGCGCGTAGCTCGTGCTGTTCAGGGTGGAGGAGCGGTTGGGGTCGATCCCGGTCTGCGGGTCGGCCGTCAGCAGCTCCTCGTTGATCTTCGAGGACGTCGCCCACTGGATGAAGTCCTTCGCCTCCTGCGTCTTCTTCGTGTTCGCCGAGACCACCCAGGTGAAGCCGGCCACGAGCGAGGCGCGCGGCGTGGTGTTGGAGCCGCCGACGGGCAGCGGCACGACGCCCCACTGGTCCTTCACCGTGGAGGCGGGGTTGATCTGGGATCCCACGCCCAGATCCGTCCAGTTCTCGATGAAGGCCGCCTTGCCCGCGTACCAGGCCGTGTTGCCGGCGCCGAAGTCCGTCTCCGCCGGGGTGGGGTAGGCCGAGCCGAGCGCGTCGACGAGGGACTGCGCGGCCTGCACCGCCTGGGGGGAGTTGATCGTCGGCTTGCCCTGCGCGTCCACGAAGGTGCCGCCGAAGCCGGCGAGGCGGTTCGCGAAGCTCGCCCCAAGGATGAGCGGGGACTTCTGGCCGAAGATCACATTGCCGTAGACGCCGTTCGCGCCCTCGTTCTGGGTGACGATCTTCGAGTCCTGCACGTACTCGTCCCAGGTCTTCGGCGGGCTGGTGATGCCGTTCCGCTCGAGGATCGTCTTGTTGTAGAAGAGCACGTGCGAGTCGCCGTCGAAGGGCAGCCCGTAGCGCTTGCCGTCCACGAGCGAGTAGGGGTCGTAGATCGACTGGATGAAGTCGTCCTTCTCGATGGCCGGTGTCGAGTCGATCCAGTCGGTGAGGTCCTGGATGGAGCCGTCCGCGGCCAGATCGCCGATGGAGACGTACCACACCGCTGCAGCGTCGTACTGGTTCGCCCCCGACTGCTGGTCGAGGTCGAGGGTGTTGCCGATCTGGTCGTAGGGGACGATCGTCGGGTTGATCGTGATCCCCGTCTCCTCCTTGTAGCGCTTGGCCAGGTAGTCGGCCGCGCCCTGGTGCGAGGAGATCATGAGGACGTTGAGGCTGTCCGCCCCGCCGGCGGAGCCGGTGCCCGCGGCGGAGGGCGCGCCGCTGGAGCAGGCGGCGAGGGTGAGCGCGAGGGCGGCGACGGCGGCCGCCGGGACGGTCAGGCGCAGACGCGACCGGCGCGAGCGGGGATGGGACGCAGACATGGCAGGGACTCCTTACAACGGGGGTCTCGGGGAGCTGGCTGCGACGACGGGGGATGCTGTGCGCCGCCGCGGCCCTCATCGTGACCGAGGCCGCGAGAGACGGTCAAACGCGTCTGCAAGACAGTGACACCGTGCGTCACATTTCGACATCTCCGCGCCCCGCCGCGCCCGGAGGGGCGGGCGCCGCAGTCGGCATACGAGCGGGGGCGTTCGGGCGTCGCGCTCGCTTTGTTTCCGCGTGTGTCGGGGGCCCGGACGGGGGTCCGCCCCTCCTGTTATCGTCGCCTGGTCGCTCGGCGGTTCGATCTGTGAGGAGGTACGCCGTGAGCTCTCGGATCATCCTGAACGCCTTCGAGATGAGCTGCGTCACTCATCAGGCGCCCGGGCTGTGGAAGCACCCGGAGAACCGCGCCGACGAGTACAACCGCCTCGAGTACTGGGTGGAGCTCGCCCAGCTGCTGGAGCGCGGCACCTTCGACGCCCTGTTCCTCGCGGACGTCGTGGGCGTCTACGACGTGTACCGGGACTCTGCGGCGCCGGCGCTCGTGGACTCCGCCCAGATCCCCGTGGGCGATCCTCTGCTGCAGATCCCCGCCATGGCGGCGGCGACGAGGAATCTCGGCTTCGGCGTGACGATCGCCTCCACCTACGAGCAGCCGTACACCCTCGCTCGGCGTCTGTCCACGCTGGACCACTTCACCGGGGGGCGTATCGGCTGGAACGTCGTGACCTCGTACCTCAACAGCGCGGCGCGCAACCTCGGTCTGGACACGCAGATCGCGCACGACGACCGGTACGAGATCGCCGACGAGTTCCTCGACGTGGTCTACAAGCTCTGGGAGGGCTCCTGGGAGGACGGCGCCGTGCTGCGCGATCGCGCAGCGGGGGTCTTCACGGACCCGGCGAAGGTACACCCGGTGGAGCATCACGGCCGCTTCTTCGACGTGCCGGGCATCCATCTGTCCGAGCCCTCTCCGCAGCGCACGCCGGTGATCTTCCAGGCCGGAGCGTCCCCGCGCGGCCGGGAGTTCTCGGCGCGGCACGGCGAGGCCATCTTCATCAACGGCATCGTCCCGGAGATCACGCGCAAGGTGACCGACGACATCCGCGAGCGCGCCGAGCGGCTGGGCCGGCCGCGCGACTCGGTGAAGATCCTCACGCTCGCCACCGTGATCGTCGCGGAGACGGACGCGCAGGCGCAGGCCAAGTACGCCGCATTCCGCGAGTACGTCTCCCCGGAGGGCGCGCTCGCGCTCTACGGAGGCTGGTCCGGCATCGACCTGTCCACCTTCGCCCCGGACCAGCCGTTGAAGTACATCGACACCGACGCGGCGCGCTCCGCCCTGTCGATCTTCACGACCGCCGACCCCACCAGGGAGTGGACGGCCCGCGACATCGCGCACTACGTCGGCATCGGCGGCATCGGACCGGTCATCGTCGGGAGCCCCACCACCGTCGCCGACGAGCTGGAGCGCTGGGTCGAGGTCGGCGGCATCGACGGCTTCAACCTCGCCTACGTCATCACGCCGGGCACCTTCGAGGACTTCGTCGAGCTCGTGATCCCCGAGCTGCGCCGGCGCGGACGCGTCTGGGAGGACTACCCCTCGCCGATCCTGCGCGAACGGCTCAGCGGCAGCGCCGTGGTGCCGCAGTGGCATCCGGCGCATGAGTACCGCGGCGCCTACGCCGGGCGGCGCAGCGCCGCGGACGGCGAGGCCTCGCGCGCCTTCCCCGCGGAGGCGCAGCCCCCGGTGACGGCCGAAGCCGTCGCCCGCGCCTGAGCGCGCCCCGCAGCACACCATCGACCACGGACGGAGAGGACCGGCGCCATGTCGTCTTCGAGCATCGAGACCGTGCCCGGCTCGGCCGGGCTGAGCGGGCACGCCCGCAGCCACTGGAGCGGCACCGCCGACGAGCAGGAGCTGGCGCACTGGAGCGGCGTCGCCGAGCAGCTCGCCGAGGCGCTCGCCGTCGACGCGCTGGAGCGCGACAGGCGCAACGCGCAGCCGTTCGCGGAGGCGCAGCTGCTCAAGCAGTCGGGTCTGGTGACCCTGCTCGACCCGGCGGAGCTGGGCGGAGGGGGCGCGCACTGGGAGTCCGCCTTCCGCGCGGTGCGCATCCTCGCCCGCGTCGACGCGTCCATCGCCCAGCTGCTCGGCTACCACTACATCAACGAGAGCAACATCGCCCTGGTGGCGCCGCCGGAGCAGCGGGAGCGCTGGTTCCGCGCGACCATCGAAGGCCGCTGGATCTGGGGCGACTCGGTCAACCCGGTGGACCCGAGCCTCGTGCTCACCCCTGAGGGCGAGGGCTACCGGCTGAACGGGCAGAAGCGATTCTCAACCGGCTCCGGGGTGGGCGAGGCGCTGCTCGTCAACGCGGTCGTCTCCGGCGGAGAGGACGACGGCCGGCTCGCCTTCATCGTGCTGCCCTACGGGCACCCCGGGGTGGAGATCGTCGACGACTGGGACAACCTCGGCCAGCGGCTCTCGGCCAGCAACACCGTCCGCTACCACGATGTGCGGGTGGAGCGAGAGCACCTGCTCGGCCTGGGCACCGACGAGCCCTTTCAGTCGCTGGTCACCCCCGGCATCCAGCTCGTCTTCGGCAATCTCTACCTGGGCATAGCGCAGGGCGCGCTCGCCCAGGGCCGTGCGCTGACCAACGCCCGGTCGAACGCCTGGTTCCTCAGCCAGGCCTCCAGCTACAAGGAGGACCCCTTCGTCCAGAGGCTGTACGGCGAGCTCGTATCCCGCACGGCAGCGGTCGAGGCGCTGGCGGACCGGGTCAACCGCTCCTTCGACCAGATCATCGGCCTCGGCGCCGCCGTCACGGCGGAGGACCGGGGGCGCCTGGCGATCGAGATCGCTCAGCTGAAGGTCGTCTCCAGCGATCTGGGCACGGACGTCGCCCATCGGGTGTTCGAGGCCACCGGCTCGAGCTCGACCGCCTCGCATGTGGGGCTGGACCTGCACTGGCGCAACGTTCGCACGCATTCGCTGCACGACCCGGTGGACTACAAGAAGCTCGAAGTCGGCGCGAACTTCCTCACCGGCGCACTGCAGCCCATCTCCCTGTACACCTGAGAGGGGCGAGCACGATGACGATCACCGGGACTGCGCGCTCGGAGCGCAGCTTCGCGCAGGTGCGCGAGCTGTTCGCCCCGATCTTCGCGCGGATCGCCGAGGGCGCCGCGCAGCGCGACCGCGAGCGGCAGCTGCCCTTCGAGCAGGTGCGCTGGCTCAAGCAGGCCGGCTTCGGCGCTTTGCGGGTGCCGAGCGAGCACGGCGGCTTCGGTCTGAGCCTGCCCGAGCTGTTCGCGCTGCTCGTGGACCTCGCCGCGGCGGACGCGAACCTCCCGCAGATCTTCCGCGGCCATATCGCGTTCGTCGAGGACCGACTGCACAGCCCGGACCGGGTCTCCGCGCACCGGTGGTTCGCGCGCTTCGCGGCGGGCGAGACGGTCGGCAACGCGTGGAGCGAGAACGGCCCCGCCGTGGTCGGCACCCTCGGCACCACGCTCGCCCGCGACGGCGGGCTGTGGCGGCTGGACGGGGCGAAGTACTACACGACGGGGAGCATCTTCGCGGACTGGGCGGATGTGACGGCCACCCGGGAGGACGGCGTGGGCGTGACCGTCCTGGTGCGCACCGACGCCGAGGGCGTCGAGATCCGTGACGACTGGGACGGCTTCGGTCAGCGCACCACGGGCACCGGTGCGGCGATCTTCGACGCGGTCCGCGTGGAGGACGAGGACGTCACGCTGTTCGAGGAGCGCTTCAGCTATCAGACCGCGCTGTACCAGCTCGTGCTGCTCGCCGTGCAAGCGGGCATCGCCCGCGCGGCGCGGGAGGAGGTCGCCGGGCAGCTGCGCGACCGTTCACGGGTGTTCAGCCACGGCCTCGCGCCGCTGGCGAAGGACGACGGGCAGCTGCAGGCGGTCGTGGGGGAGGTGGCCTCGATCGCCTTCGTCGCCGAAGCCGCGGTGGAGCGGGTCGCGCGGGTCCTCGCGCAGGCGGCCGAGCTGGAGCACGAGCGCGGCAGCGAGCGGCAGGAGCGGGCGCGCGCAGAGGCGGAGATCGCCTCCGCCCAGGCGCAGGTGGTCCTCAGCGAGCTGGTGCCGCGCGCGGGCACGCTGCTGTTCAATGCGCTGAGCGCCTCGGCCGTCTCCGCGAGCCGCGACCTGGACCGGCACTGGCGCAACGCGCGGACCGTCGCCTCGCACAATCCCGTGGTGTACAAGGCGCGGATCGTGGGGGACTGGTTCGTCAACGGCGCCCACCCGCCGTACATCTGGCACATCGGGCAGGCCACGCCGGGGCGGCCGGGGCAGGAACCCGTGCAGCCCGGAGAATAGCTCCGCGTCTGCGGTTGTATGATTCCGATCATGCCGCAGATACGGGTAAAAGATGCTGCGGCCTTTCTCGGCGTGAGCGACGACACCGTTCGTCGGTGGATCGAGCAGGGCCAGCTCGAGGCCGCAAAGGACGCCTCCGGCCGAACCGTCGTCGACGGGCTCGCCCTCGCCCGGCTCGTGAAGGCGAATGCGGCAGCCCCCGAGGACCCTTCGACAGTCGGCCGTTCAGCGCGCAACCGCTTCGTCGGGCTCGTCACCGGCATCACCGCGGACACCGTCATGGCCCAGGTGGAGCTGCAGTGCGGCCCGCACCGGGTGGTGTCGCTGATGAGCTCCGAGGCGGTGCGCGAGCTGGGCCTGGAGCTCGGCAGCGTGGCCGTCGCGGTCGTGAAGGCGACCACGGTCATCGTCGAGACCCCGCACCGCAGGGCCGAGCCGTGAGCGCGCGAGCGCTGCGCAGGGCCGTGCTGACGGCCGCCGCGCTCGGCGTCGCCGGGCTCCTGGCCGCCTGCTCGTCCGCGGGCCGTCCCGCGCCCTCCCCGACATCGAGCTCATCAGCGGGAGGCGGAGCGGCGCTCTCCGGCACGCTCACGGTCTTCGCCGCGGCATCGCTGAAGGCCGCTTTCACCGAGCTGGCCGAGCGCTTCATGGCGGCGCACCCGGGCGTCAGCGTGCAGACGAGCTTCGCCGGCTCCTCCGACCTGGTCACGCAGATCACCGAGGGCGCCCCCGCGGACGTGTTCGCGTCAGCCGACACCAGGAACATGGACAAGCTCGTCGGCGCCGGCCTCGTGGCGGGCGAGCCGATCCCCTTCGCCACGAACGTGCTCGAGATCGCGGTGCCGCCGGGCAACCCCGCCGGGATCGGCTCCTTCGCGGACCTGGCGAAACCCGGGGTCAAGCTCGTCGTCTGCGCGCCCCAGGTGCCTTGCGGCTCGGCGACCGTCAGCGTGGAGCAGTCCTCCGGGGTGACCCTCGCGCCGGTCAGCGAGGAGTCCTCCGTCGCCGACGTGCTGGCGAAGGTGGAGTCGGGCGAGGCGGATGCCGGCCTCGTCTACGTGACCGATGTCGCCGGGGCCGGGTCCGCTGTGCAGGGGGTGCCCTTCCCCGAGTCCTCCGCCGCGGTGAACACCTACCCGATCGCCGTGATCGCGGGAGCCTCGGACCCGGTCGCCGCGGAGGCGTTCGTCGAGCTCGTCGCCGGCGAGCAGGGGCAGGAGGTCCTCTCCGCGGCCGGGTTCGGCAGACCCTAGTGCCGGCGTCGGATGCTCCGGGCCGCGGGCTCGGGGGCGTGCCCCGCTGGGTCGCCGTCGTCGCCGTCGCCGGCGCGCTGCTCGTCCTCATCCCTCTGGTCGGGATCGTCAGCCGGGTCGACTGGGGCGAGTTCCTCCCCCTGATCAGCTCGCCCTCCTCGCTGGACGCGCTCTGGCTGAGCATGCGCACCTCCTTCGCCGCCACGGCGCTCTGTCTCCTGCTCGGGGTCCCCCTCGCGCTCGTGTTGGCGCGGGTCCGATTCCCCGGGCGGCAGGCGCTGCGCGCGCTCGTGCTGCTTCCGCTGGTGCTGCCGCCCGTCGTGGGGGGACTCGCGCTGCTGTACGCCTTCGGACGGCGCGGACTGCTCGGCGGCTTCTTCGAGCTGTTCGGCGTGCAGATCGCCTTCACGAGCACCGCGGTCGTGCTCGCGCAGACCTTCGTCTCCCTGCCGTTCCTCGTGCTCAGCCTCGAGGGCGCGCTGCGCTCGGCGGGGACCCGCTACGAACGGGTCGCGGCGACCCTCGGAGCGGGACCGACCCGCACGCTCGTGCGGGTGACGCTCCCGCTCGTGCTGCCGGCGCTCGTGTCCGGGACCGTCCTGTCCTTCGCGCGGGCGCTCGGCGAGTTCGGGGCCACGCTGACCTTCGCGGGCAGCCTGCAGGGCATCACCAGGACGCTGCCGCTGGAGGTGTACCTGCAGCGCGAGACCGACCCGGCCGCGGCCTCCGCGCTATCGCTGCTTCTCGTCGTGGTCGCGCTGCTCGTCGTGCTGTTCGCGCACCGCAGCGGGGAGGGGCCCGAGGGCGTGCGCGGCCGCCGCCGCTTCCGGCGGGGGCCCGCATCCACCGCAGACGACGGCGGGCCCGATCGGGACGGGGCATCCCCGGCGTCCTCCGCTGAGGGGCGCCCCCGCGCGCCCGCGCGCGCGCCGGGCGGTGCTGGGCTGCCCGCCTCCGCGTCGCCCGCCCGCGCCGGGCGCCCGCCGGCGCCGTCGCTCGAGCTGGCGGCCGTGGTGGCGCAGCGCGATGTGGACGTCGCCGTGCAGCTGCCCGCCGGTGCGGTCCTCGCGCTGATGGGGGCGAACGGCTCGGGCAAGTCCACCGTGCTGGCCGTCGCGGCCGGGCTGCTGCGCCCGCAGCGCGGGCTGGTCCGGCTGGGCGAGCGCAGCCTGGTGCAGACGGGCGGGAAGCGCATCCGGTGGGTGCCGGCGCATCGGCGACGGGTGGGGCTGCTCGCGCAGGAGCCACTGCTCTTCCCCCATATGACGGTGCTGGAGAACGTCGCCTTCGGGCCTCGCAGCTCCGGCGTCCGCGGCAGCGAGGCCCGCGCGACCGCGCGCCGCTGGCTCGCGGAGGTGGGCGCCGAGGAGCTGGCCGAGCGCCGCCCCGGGGAGCTCTCCGGGGGGCAGGCGCAACGAGTCGCGATCGCCCGCGCGCTCGCGGCGGAGCCGGAGCTTCTGCTGCTGGACGAGCCGATGTCCGACCTGGACGTCGCCGCCCGCTCCGCCCTGCGCGGTGTGCTTCGTCGTGTGCTCGCCGGCCGCAGCGCTATCGTCGTCACCCACGACGTGCTCGACGCGCTGAGCCTCGCGGACCGGCTGATGCTGCTCGGCGCAGGCCGGGTCCGGGTAGAGGGGCCTGTGCGGGAGGTGCTCGACCGGCCGGGCGACGCCTTCGCGGCGCGGCTCGCGGGCCTCAACCTGCTCAGCGGGACGGCCACCGAGGCCGGCGTCCGCCTGGCGGACGGGACCGAGCTCGCGGCGGCGGTGCGCGAGGCCGAGCCGGGCGTGCCGGCCGCGCTCGTGGTCCGGCCGGCCGAGGTGGCCCTCTCCCTCGCAGAGGCGGGCGAGGGCGGCCGCCCCACCGCGAACGAGCTGCTCTGCCGTGTGCAGGAGCTCGAGCCGTACGGAGACGCTGTGCGCGTGCGCACGGACAGGATCGCCGCGGACCTCGCGCCCGGAGAGGCAGCGGCGCTGGCCCTGCAGCCCGGCGACCGCGTCCGGTGCTCCTTCACGCGGGCCTCGGCGCGCAGCTATCCCCTCTAGCCGGAACGGCCCGGGCCGTGCGCTGTCCACATCCCTCAGCAGACGTCGGCGCCGGCGACGCGTTCTTCGGGAAGCTGGTCGCGCGCCGAGCAGGGCGCCACGAAAGGAGATGCCATGTCCCAGGTCCTCATCCTCGCCGGAGACTTCTCCGAGACGCTCGAGGTGCTCTACCCCTATGAGCGACTGCGCGAGGAGGGCTATCAGCCCGTCATCGCGGCCCCCGTCAAGAAGCGGCTGCAGTTCGTCGTGCACGACTTCGAGGGGTACGACACCTTCACGGAGAAGCTCGGCCACGGCTGGGAGGCCGACATAGCCCTGGCCGACGTCGATCCCGCCGACTACGTCGCGCTGGTCATCCCCGGTGGCCGCGCGCCCGAGTACCTGCGGAACGACGAGCATGTGCAGCGCATCGTGCAGCACTTCTTCGGTGCCGGGGCGCCCGTCGCCGCGACCTGCCACGGTCCCATCATCCTGGCCCGCTCGGGAGTGCTGGGCGGGCGGACCACCTCCGGCTTCCCCGACATCGCCCCCGATGTCGTCGCGGGCGGGGGCAGCTACCGGGCAGCGGAGGCGCTCGTGGACGGGAACCTGGTCAGCGCCAGGGCGTGGAACGACAACGGTCCCTGGTTCGGCGCCTTCATCCGCCTGCTGCGCGAGCACGCGCCGCTGGAGGGCTGACCCGTATCGCCTACCGGGCACGTCCCGGCCCCGGGGCGCCATGGCAGCGCCTCAGGGCCGGGCGTGCGGCGGCCCGCCGGAGCGAGCCGCGCTGCGGTCATGCCGCGGGAGCGGGGGCGGGACGGGCGGCGGCCGCAGCGGCGAGCTCCTCTGCGGCCGCGGCCGCAGAGCGCCGGGCGCGGTGCGTGCGGAACATCGCCGCGGTGAGGACGGCGCCGAGGGCGAAGAAGCCTGCGCACCACAGGTACGCGACCGTGTAGCTGTGCAGCTGCGCGTCCATGGCCAGCTGCGGGCTGGCCGGCCCGTGGTCGGCGAGGTAGGCCGTGACCGCGGAGGCTGCGAGCGTGTTCAGCAGGGCCGTGCCGATGGAGCCGCCGACCTGCTGGCTGGTGTTCACCATGGCCGAGCCGACGCCCGCGAAGTGCCGGTCCAGCCCGAAGGTCGCCGACTGGATCGCGGCCGGCATCATGGTGCCCATCCCCGCGCCGAGGAAGAGGAACGGCGGGAGGATGTCCGCCGCGTACGAGCTGCCCGCGCCCAGATGCGTGAGGTAGATCATGCCGCTGCCGGCGAGGATCATGCCGATCGGCACCATGATCTTCGGCCCGACCCGCGGCACGAAGATGTTGGTGGAGAGCTGGGCCATGAGCACGAGCATCCCGATCATCGGCAGGAAGGCCAGGCCGGTCTGGATCGGGGAGTAGCGCAGCGAGGCCTCGAGGTAGTAGGTGACGAAGAGGAAGATGCCGAACATCCCCGAGCCGGCGATGAGGATGGCGATGTAGGCGGCCGCCCGGTCACGGTCCAGGACGATCCTCAGCGGCAGCAGCGGGTGCGAGGCGCGCGTCTGCCAGAGCACGAACGCCACGAGCAGCACGGCGGCGACCACCAGCGGCGCCCAGGTCAGCGGGGAGCTCCACTGCTCGCTCGCGGCGTTGGAGAAGCCGTAGACGAGCGCGAACAGCGCGAGGGAGACGAGGATCGTGCCGGGCACGTCCAGCCTCGGCCGCGGCTCGGTGCGGGCGGCGCGCCGGACGAAGAGCACGCCGCCGACCACGCCGAGGACGGCGATGACCACGTTGATGTAGAGGTTCCAGCGCCAGTCGAGGTTCTCGGTGAGCACACCGCCCAGGAGAAGTCCGATGGCGCCGCCTGCGCCGGCGATGGCGCCGAAGACGCCGAAGGCGCGGGCGCGCTCCTTCGGCACGGTGAAGGTGGTGGTGAGCACGGCGAGCGCGGTCGGCGCGAGCAGCGCGCCGAAGGCGCCCTGGAGCGCGCGGGCGGCGACGAGCAGCCCGAAGGTCCCGGCCGCCCCGCCCAGGGCGGAGGCCACGGCGAAGCCGATGAGGCCGATGATGAAGGCGCGCTTGCGGCCGATGAGGTCGGAGATGCGACCGCCGAGCAGCAGGAGGCTGCCGAAGGCCAGGGAGTAGGCGGTGACGACCCACTGCCGATCGCCGTCGGAGAAGCCGAGGTCCGCCTGGGCGGCGGGCAGGGCGATGTTGACGATCGTGGCATCGAGCACGACCATGAGCTGCGCGATGGCAACCGTGGCGAGGGTCAGCCAGCGCCGGGAGCTGGGAGCGGAGCCGGCGGGAGCGCCGGAGGAGATCTGCGACATGCCGTCACTATATACGAAACTCCGAAGTTCCGGATCTTAAGAGTTTCTGAAGTATGATCGTCGCCGAGAGGAACGATCATCCGAGAATGGGGACAGCTGCAATGACGCCGCTCGACCTCGTCCAGGGCCCGGCGCAGGTGCCGGAGCCCGGCGTCCGCCTGGGCCGCAAACGCGACCACACGCGCGACCCGGAGATCCTCGCCGCCACCCTCGACGTGCTCGCGGAGACCGGCTATGACGGCATGACCGTGGACATGGTCGCCTCCCGGGCGAAGGCCGGCAAGGCGACGGTGTACCGCCGCTGGTCCTCGAAGTCCGAGCTCGTCATCGACGCGGTGGCCTGCATGAAGAAGCTCGATCCGCTCAGCCTCGCCGACACGGGCACCCTCCGCGGCGACCTCGTCGCGATGATCCGCCCGCACTCGATCGAGGACGGCGAGCGGAAGCTGCGCGTCATGGCGGGGGTCGTCTCGCTGCTCTCGCGCGAGCCCGAGCTCGCCGAGGCCGTGGAGGAGGCGATCGTCCGCCCCCGTGCCGAGGCGTACCGGGTGCTGCTGCACCGGGCGATCGACCGCGGCGAGATCTCCGGCGACGTCGACGTCGACACCCTGGCGATGGTGGTGCCGGGGATGGTCGCCCAGCGCGTGCTCCTGCAGCGCAAGCCCGTCGACCGCGCCTTCCTCGTCTCGCTCATCGACGGCATCATCCTGCCCGCCGTCGGCCTGCGTCCGCCCGGAGCCGCTTAGCCCGCCGTGCCACCGGGGGCTGCGCCCTCGCCAAGGACCTCGGTCTCGCGGAGGTCCTCCTCGCGATCCTGCAGCCGCTCGGCGATCGTGGCGACCTCCTCCCGCAGGGAGCCGAGCTCGTCGCGCAGCTGCGCCACCTCCGCGTCCAGCGAGCCGAGCCGGCCTTCGACGAGTCGGGTGAGGCCGTCGACACGGATCTCGACCCGCTTCATCGCGTCGGAGACCGTCTTGCTCACGCTCGCCGTCTGCCAGGCGAGGATCCCCACGACGAGAAGGCAGAGGATCCCGATGAGGACCCATACCTGAGGCTCCGACAGCCTGATCACGGCATCCCCCCCGATCCCGCTCGTGCACCCACATCCTGCCGCATCACCGAGCCTGCTGCCAGCGCGCCGGCCTGCGACGAGCTCACCGCCGGCGCGGAGTAGGCTGGCAATCCATGGCACAGGATCGGGCGAGCATCTCGATCATCGTCCTGTCCGCCTATCTCCCGACGCTCCTGTTCTCGGCGGCAGAGGGCACGATGCTGCCCGTCCTGCCGAACGTCGCCCAGGACCTGGGAGCGGACCTCGCCTTCGCGGGCTTCGTCGCCTCGCTCGTCATGGTCGGCAAGCTCCTGGGCGACATCCCCAGCGGGTGGCTCGCCGCTCGCTTCGGGGAGCGCAACGCGATGCTCGGCGCCTGCGGCGTCTCCGCCCTCTCGCTGCTGCTGGCCGCGCTCGCTCCCACGGCCATGGTCCTCGGCGTCGCCGTGCTGTTCATGGGCATGGCCGAGGCCACCTTCAGCGTCGCCAGGCATGCCTTCATGACCGTCGCGATCCCGATCACCTACCGCGCCCGCGCCCTGTCCACCCTTGGCGGCACCTTCCGCGCCGGCTGGGTGGTCGGCCCCTTCCTGGCCGCGGGCATCATCGCGATCTTCGGCTCGCCGGATTCGGTGTTCTGGTTCTGCCTCGTCTTCATCGCCGCGGTGGGCGTCGTGCTGCTGCTGGTGCCCGACCCGGATCGCGGCAACCGCCCGGTCAGCGCCCGGCGAGCGGAGCGCAGCGAGGCGGAGGCCGCGGAGCACCGTGCCCGCACGAGCGTGCTGCACGCGGCGCGCAGCAACTGGGGCACGCTCTGGCGCCTGGGCTCCTGTGCCGGGGTGCTGCAGGGGCTGCGGACGGCCCGGCAGGTGCTCGTGCCTCTGTGGGGCGTGAGCCTCGGATTGGATCCCGCGGTGATCGCGCTCGTCGTCGGCATCGCCGCGGCGGTGGACTTCGCCCTGTTCTACCCGAGCGGGCAGCTGATGGACCGCTTCGGCCGGTTCTGGGCGTGCGTTCCGCCGGCGCTCGGCCTCGGCGTGGGCTATCTCGTGCTCGCCTTCAGCGGCGACTTCGCGGCACCGGCGGCCTGGTTCGTCGGGATCGCCGTCGCCCTCGCGCTGGCCAACGGGCTGTCCAGCGGCGTGCTCATGACCCTCGGAGCTGACCTCGCCCCGGCCGCGCACCCGGCGCCCTTCCTCGGCGCCTGGCGCTTCGCCGCCGACGTCGGCGCGGCGGGCGTGCCCCTCGCCGTCTCGCTGCTCACCGCAGTCGCCTCCCTGGCCGTCGCCAGCGGGGCGATCGGGCTGTTCGGTTTCGTCGGCGCGGTGGGCTTCACCCGGTGGCTGCCCCGCTACCTTCCGGCAGCCGCGCGCGGCCGAGGGGGCAGCGCACGTCCCGCTCCGGCCGTCTAGGACGACCATGCGGATCACGCTGAGCTTCGACAACGGGCCCGAGCCCGAGGTCACGCCGCGAGTGCTCGACACGCTGCGGGCACACGGGCTGCCGGCGATCTTCTTCGTCATCGCCTCGAAACTGGCCGCCGACCGCCGGCCTCTCGCGCAGCGGGCGAAGGACGAGGGCCACCTCATCGGCAACCACACCTTCACGCACACGCTGTCGCTGGGCGCCTTCGAGGAGCCCGCCCAGGCAGCGCGGCGGGAGATCCTCGACGCGCAGCAGATCCTCGGGGATCTCTCCGACCCGCGCCGGCTGTTCCGGCCGCGCGGCTCCAGCGGCGGCGTGCTCGACGATCGCCTGCTCAGCGTGGAGGCCATCGAGCTGCTGCGGAGCGGCGGCTTCACCCTCGTGCTCTGGAACCTGGTGCCGGGCGACTGGCTGCGCCCCCAGGACTGGGTCGCTCCCGCACTGGACGGGGCTGCATCGCGCGAGCACAGCCTCCTGGTCCTGCATGACCTGCCCACCGGAGCGATGGAGAGGCTGGACGCGTTCATCGAGGCTGCCCGCGCCGCGGGGGCGGAGTTCAGCCAGGAGCTCCCGGCGGACTGCACGCCGATCGTGCGCGGCGAGGTCGTCGGCGACCTCGCCCCCTACCATCGGGCGCGCCCCCGGGAGGGATGAGTCCGTGGCGACGGATGGCCGCGCCGCTCAGGAGGAGCGCTGCGTGGCCAGGAGCGCCACGAGGTCGGCCTTGCTCAGGCGCCAGAAGCCGGTGAGTCCCAGCGCCTTCGCCTCGGCGCGCAGCTGGATGATCGTGGGGCCCTCGGACGCGGTGTCGGCAGGGCGGCCGGCGCGACGCGCACGCGCCGTGCCCCTGGCCGGAGCCGTCCGGGTCTCCAGCGCGGCGCCCGCGGCGCGCGTGGCGCCCGCGGCGGAACGCCGGCTGCGGCCCTGCGCTGCGGGAGCACCGTCGTTCGCGGCGGCGTTCTCCGCGGCGCTGCTCGCTCGCGAGCCGCTCGATACGGCGCTGCCCTCCGCACTGATGCCCGCCGGCCCGCTTCCGGCCGGCCCGCTGCCCGCCGGGCTGGCGGTCGTGACCGTGCCGGTGCTCACGCCCTCTCCCGCGCGGGCGCTCGCGCTGCCTCGGGCTCCGGCTCGACTGGTCCTCGTGGCGCGACGCGTCGCCGCTGCGGGGGCGTCGACGCCGATCGCCGAAGCGGGAGCCGGCTCGGCCGAAGTCGCCGGCGTCGCCGGGGCGACGGGGAGCGCTGGGCTGTGCGCGGGCGCCTCGATCTCCTTCTCCGCGGGCGCCGTCTGGGCCTCGGCCTGAGCCGCCGCGTCCTTTGTGCCGGCCTTCACGGCGCCCTTGTCCTTCTTGCCCTTCTTGCTCGTCTTGTCCTTCTTCTTGTCCTTCTCGTCGTCCTTCTTCTTGGCAGCCTTCTTCGCCCGCTCGGCCGCCACGAGCACCGCGGCCTCCGCGATGGCGCGGGCCTTCTTCGCCGCCTTCTGAGCATCGGTGGCGGCCTCGGCAGCCTTCGCCGCGCGCTTCTTCGCCTCGGCGGCTTTCTGGGCGGCCTTCTCGGCGCGCTGAGCCAGGCGCTCGACCTCGGAGGTCTTCTGCTTCGCCATGACCGTCTCCTCCTCCTACACCTGATCCGGGAGCGGGTGGTTCATCATGGCATACGCGTCTTAACTCACCCGAGAACGCCGGCGCTGGGTAGGGTACGGAGGGTGGAACCCCTCTCCGTGGCCCTCATCCTGGCGGGAGCCGTCGCGGTCTTCTGCCTCGTCGCCTCGCTCATCACCCGCGACTACTCCTGGGTGGACCGCATCTGGTCCATCGTGCCGGTCGCCTACGTGTGGATCTTCGCGGGCGCGAGCATGGTCGCCGGAGCGCCTGACCCGCGGCTGATCCTCATGGCGCTGCTCGTCACGGCGTGGGGAGCCCGGCTCACCTTCAACTTCGCGCGCAAGGGCGGGTACTCCGGCACGGAGGACTACCGCTGGCCGGTGCTGCGCGCTCGGATGAGCCCGGCGGCCTTCCAGGTCTTCAACGTGCTGTTCATCGTCGCGTTCCAGAACGCGCTGCTGCTGCTCATCGCGCTGCCGGCGCAGATCGCCTGGCAGAGCCCGGCGCGCGGACTGACCGTCGCCGACGGCGTCCTCGCGGTGCTCTTCGCGGCCTGCCTGCTCGGGGAGACCCTGGCCGATCAGCAGCAGTGGGACTTCCACAAGCGGAAGGCGGCAGAGGCGGCGGCAGGGCGCTCCGTCACGCCGGGCTTCCTCACCACCGGCCTCTGGCGCTACAGCAGGCATCCCAACTTCTTCTTCGAGCAGGCGCAGTGGTGGCTGTTCTACGGCTTCTCGGTCGTCGCGGTGTCGGCCGCCTCCGGCTTCGTCGTGTGGGGCGGGCTGGTGAACTGGACGCTCGTCGCCCCGGTGCTGCTGTCGATCCTCTTCATCGGCTCGACACGCTTCACCGAGTCGATCAGCTCCTCGAAGTACCCGGAGTACGCCGAGTATCAGCGCACCACCTCCATGCTCGTGCCGATGCCCTCGCGCGCAGAGCCCACCGGCCTGGGCCACCATGCCTGAGTCCGCCGCTCCCGTCGACACGCCGGAGCCCGCGGCGCTGCGAGCACGCATCGCGGAGGGCATGCCGCGTGCGCTCGCGGAGCTCGCAGAGCTCGTCTCCTACCGCTCCGTCGCCGACCCGCGCGTGGAGGACCCGGAGCAGTGCCTCCTCGCCGCCGAGTGGGTGCGCGACGCCTTCGCCGCCGAGGGCATCGAAGACATCCGCCTCGTGGCCACCCCCGACGGTTCCGACGCGGTCATCGGGCACCTGCCCGCACCGGCCGGGGCTCCCACCGTGCTGCTGTACGCGCACTACGACGTGCAGCCGGCGGAGGCCGGCGGCTGGTCCAGCGACCCCTTCGAGCTCACCGAGCGGGAGGGGCGGCTGTACGGGCGCGGGGCGGCGGACTGCAAGGGGAACATCGTCGCCCACCTGCTCGCCCTCCGGGCGCTGCGGGCGCAGAGCCAGGACGGCCGCTACCCGGTCGGCCTCCTCGTGGTCGTGGAAGGCTCCGAGGAGCAGGGCGGCGGCGGGCTGGACGAGCACGTGGAGCAGAACCCGGACCTTTTCCGCATCCCCGAGGCGATCCTCATCCAGGACTCGGGAAATGCGCGGCTGGGCCAGCCGACGCTCACCGTGAGCCTTCGCGGCGTGGCCGACCTCGTCGTCCGGGTCGAGGCCCTGCGTGCCGAGCTGCACTCCGGGGTGTTCGGCGGCGCGGCACCGGACGCTCTGGCGGCTCTCGTGCGCATGCTCGCCGCCCTGCGCGATGAGCGCGGCGACCTCGTCGTGCCCGGCCTGCCGGCCCAGCAGCGCTGGGAGGGTGTGCAGCTGGAGGCGGAGGACTTCCGCAGGGACGGCGGGCTGCTGCCCGGCACCGAGATCCTGGGCAGCGGCACCATCTCCGATCAGCTCTGGGCGCGGCCCGCCGTGACGATCCTCGGCATCGACGCGCCGCCGGTGGTCGGTTCCGCGGCGGCGATCCAGCCGCGCGCGGCGGCGCGGCTGAACCTGCGGGTGCCGCCCGGGATGGACCCGGCGCAGGCGCGCGGGCTGCTCATGGACAGGCTGAGGGAGCTGGCGCCCTGGGGCGTGTCGGTCTCCTTCGAGGAGGGCGCCGTGGGGCAGCCGTTCCAAGCCGGAACCGACGGGCCGGTGTACGCGCTGCTCGCCCGCTGCCTCAGCGAGGCCTTCGACGGCACTCCGACGGTGGAGCAGGGCATCGGCGGCTCCATCCCGCTGACCACCACCCTGGCCTCCGTCAACCCCGGCGCCCTCATCGCGCTGCTGGGCGTGGAGGAGCCCAGCAGCGGCGTGCACGGCCCGGACGAGTCGGTGCACCCGGCCGAGATCTCCCGCATCGCCCTGGCGGAGGCACTGTTCCTCTCGCGGCTGCCCGCCGTCGTCGGCGCCGGCGGCGCGGCGTCCTGACGGAGGCGGCCGGGTTCGAGCCGGCAGCGGTGGCGCCCGGCGCGGCGTCCCCGAGCTGAGCGTCACCGGCCAGCAGCCCCGCCTTTCGCTGATCGGCGCCGCTCACTATGGTGAGTCCGGATCATCATCCGCCCGCACAGGGGCGGCGTCAGCTCCGGCGCAGAGGGGAGGGGCGGCATGGGGATCGGCGACTCGGTCAAGTCCTTCTTCGCACCGAAGAGGGGATCGCGCGAGGGTGCAGGCGAGCCCGTCGGTCCGGGGGAGGACGGGGCCGGTGCGCCCGGCGAGGCGACCCGGAGCGCACAGGGCTTCGCCGCCGAGGCGGCGCGGCTGGCGCAGGGCTTCGCCGCCGAGGCGGCGGCGAGCGTCGCCGGCTTCAGCGCTGCGGCAGCCGCCAAGGCGCAGGGCGGGGCGGAGGAGAGGCCGGCCCCGGACACCGCGGCAGCGCCCGGCTCGGACGACGAGGCGTCCTCCGCCGACCGCTAGCGCTCCGCCGCGGAGCGCCCGCGCGGATGCCGGGGGTGGGGGTGTGGGGGGTGTGTGGGGTGGGGTGTTATGGCTGGTAGCGCAGTCCGCGGTTTCGGGTGTAGCGGGTTTTGAGGTAGTAGATGAAGTGGGTGCGGGGCCATTGGGTGACGTTGGC
>Ga0164243_10000859_pt1 | contig 53133 bp, 51 predicted proteins | sample OricompcompostOP_FD_108781 | JGI IMG/M metagenome (GOLD analysis project Ga0164243, IMG submission 108781) | Organic Plus compost microbial communities from Emeryville, California, USA - Original compost - Organic plus compost (OP) | ecosystem: Engineered > Solid waste > Mixed feedstock >... | reverse complement strand
TGAGGGTCGGCTTGCCTACGGCGGTCAGCTCGCGGCGCCGTCGACCTGCAGGTGCGCGCACTCCTGCTCGAGGTGCTGCTGCACCAGCGCCTTCATCGAGAAGATGCAGGTCCCGCAGTCCTGCGCGGCGCCCGTCGTCCGGCACGCCGCTCCGACCGTCCGCGCTCCGGCGGTCAGCGCGGCATCGACGTCACGGTCGGTGACGACGCGGCACTGGCAGACGATCATGGGTTATAGGTTAGCCGAACCTAAGTGCCATGGGAAGAGTTGGCCGTTCCATCGCCCATGGCCCGGCGATCAGGGGTGGTCGTCGGCCGCCGCGGCAGGATCAGCGGGCTGCACGCATGCGGACGTAGGCCGCCGAGGTCAGGTCCAGGACTTGCGTGTCGCCCGCGAACAGGGCGCCTCTCTTCGTCACCAGCCCGCGCCTGCGCTCTGGCTCCAGGTCGACGCTCTCGACACGGGAACGACCCCTGAGCTCGACGTCAGGTCGCACGGGAGCGAGAAAACGCACGTCGCGCAGGCCCACACCGGCGATGACCGCCCAATGGCTCTCGTCGCTCAGGACCGATAGTCGCTGAAAGATGGCGAGGGTGTGAGCGCCGCTGGCGATCACGTCGCCGAAGTAGCCCGAAGCGGAAGCGTCGACGTGGAAGGACTGTGGGTCCCACCGCTCGGCGAATTCGATCAGTTCGTTGCGCGTCAGGCGGTAGCTGCCCAGGTCGCGCTCCGTGCCTGGGCACAGATCCTCGGCATACCGGACACTCACGACGACCTGATCAGTTCGAATCGCGCGGCGAGCCATGGGTCGATGACGCGCGCGGACTGTTCGTAACCGGTCGGCTCGCTCGAGATGATCGGTTGACCGAAGTGCTGGCCTCTGACCTTCGCGCGGCTCTTGTCGTGAGAACGGATCGCTTGATACATGCGCTCCACGTCGTCGGGGAATGCCGCAGCGTCGCCGGAGAACTCGATGTAGAGAGTGGGGATGTCGATACCCCCGGCGCAGCGCTCGAAGCCGGCGTTCGACGTGTTCGCCGACCAGGTTGACAGCCATGCGTCCGGTGTCGTGATGCGGCCGAAGCCGACGAGCCCGAAATTGGTGAGGTCGGGACGTCGACCGAACAGCGAGCCGTAGTGCCGGTCGTTGGGCTCGAGCGAAAGGTCGACGTATCGAGGATCGGCATCAGTCCGGTGGGTGGTGATGATCCGTGGCGCCAACGCGCGCCGGCGGTCTCGGGGATCCTCGCTCCTTGCGTACCGTACCCGCGCTGCCGAGGCATCGGCAGCGAGGTCGCGCGCCCGGGCGTCGATGCGCTCCACCCGCTGCGCTTGGGCAGCACGATACGTCTCGAGGAAGGCATCGCTGTAGCGCGACGACGTGCCCGGCGGGGCGAAGCCGTTGGCCGGATCGAACAGGTCGAGCTCGGGGACGACGGCGTATGGGTCGTCAGCGTCAATGACTGCCGGGTCGATACAGGCCTTCAACACGAGACCCTGCCCCGGGTGTGGCGCGAGGAAGACGGCGCCGTCCGGCACCGGCATCGGCGCGCCCGAGAGCGCGATCGGCCGACCCGCCGGCGTGACGTCGATGCGAAACTCGGGCTCGAGGGAGGCCTGCTCGATGTAGAACGCTGCCAGCGCGCCTCCGCCGGAGTGTCCGAAGGTCAGTACCTTCTCGAATCCCATGTCACGGAGGAAGACATGGCCTGCCGCGGCATCGAGGATGGCCTGCTCATGGACGAGATTGAGGTCGTTGTTCGGCGATCGGGTGTCTTGACTCCATACCGACAGGCCCATCTGCAGGAAGTGGCTGATCATCGGGTGGTGGGCCAGCTGCTGGCGCGGGTGCATGACCGTGATGACGACCCGCGAGCCGGGGATGCGGTGCAGAATGCCCTGGACGATCGCTCCGTCGAATGTCTTCAGTTGCCGCAAGGATGTGATGACATCCGTCCGCCACGCCGCACCCGCGACGTCGCGGCCGGCGCCGAGACGGTCGACCGCCTCCGCGGGGGCATGCGTCGCCGTCATTCCCCGACCGCCGTCGGCACGATCCGGAGCTCCTTGCCGTCCCAGTTCTCGATGGTGCCGTGCGCGACGCCCGCAACTGCGCTGTACCAGATCGCATTGCGGCAGCCCGTGGCATCGCGATCGATGCGGAAGGGCAACTCGCTCGCCACCTCGTAGTACGGGCCCCGCAAGACGACGGTCACGTCGGTGTTGCGCGCCGCGGTCTCGGCCAAGGGACGGAAGTCTTCGATGTTGAGGATGTACAGGGCCACCGTCATACGAACGAGGCCTCGGTCGGTTCGTCGGCGTACCGTTCGGCGATCAGTCTTGCCTTGATCTCGAAGAATCGCTGCAGGCTCGGCTGATCCTCGTCGACGACCTCCACGAGAGCATCGACGCTGAGGTTGGCATCGATGTCGTCCTCGGCGGTGATGGCGCGCAACGGCCGGGTGAACTCGATCAGGTAGCCGTTCGGATCGGTCACGTAGATCGACTCGACGGTCTCGTGGCGCACCTGCAGCTCGCAGGGGTGGTCGCTGGCGTCGAGTCGGCGGCGATATTCGATCAGGTCGTCTTCGGTGTCGACATGGATGGCCAGGTGGCGCGCACGCTTGAGCAGATCGGGGATGTGGGGATCCTCGTAACGTTCGATGCCGAAGTAGTGGAAGAAGGCGAGTCGATCGCCCTGGCCGATGTCGAAGAAGAAGTGGATGAAGTCGGGGTGTTGGCCGGGGCCCCAGCCGAGAGCACACGTTGCGTGCACGACCGGGAACCCGAGCACGTCTCGATAGAAGTGGACCGTCGCCTTGGCGTCGTAGGTCGGGAACGCCGCATGGTCGACCCCGCGAACGGTGTGCGCCAGTTCAGTCATGGATAGAGCCTCCTCACATCAGGAGGTCCACACTAGCTCGCAGTCGACTCTTTCGTCAATTTTTTGTCATACTCGTCTAAAGAAGGGTTCGCAGGCGCGCCAGATCCTCGGTGATCGCGTCGATCACTGCGTCCGGATCGGTCTCCGCCCGGCCCGATCGCTCGAGCATCGCGACCGCGGCCTCGGAGATCTGGTCCGCGATCTCGTTCACGCCGGCGCCGCGCTCCGGCTCGAACCACCACGCCACCCAGTTGCACATGCCGATCACGGACAGCGCGGCGACCCGGGAGTCGACCTGGCGGAACCAACCGTCTTCGATGCCGTCGTCGATGACGTGAACCGTCGCCGCGAGCGCTGCCCGCCGCGCCTCCAGAAAGCGCTCGGCGATCTCGTCGGGCAGAGCCGACTCCGAACGGTCGAGCATGCGAAACCGGGTGCCATTGGCCGCCCGGTCCAACACCAGGTGCCGAGCTAGGAGGCGCAGCCGCGCGGGCGCCTCCCCCTCTCCCGACGAGATCTTCTCGAGATCGGCGACACCCTGCGTGGTCATCTCGGCCACGAGCCGCGCGAGGATGTCGTCCTTGCTCTTGTAGTAGTAGTACAGGTTCTGACGACTGACGCCCACGGCCTCGGCGATGTCCTGCGGCGTCGTGCCGGCATACCCGCGCTCGGCGAACAAGCGAGCGGCCTGCTCGATGATCGCCCTCTCCAGCATCTCTCGCCGAGCACCGGTGGACCGTGCGTCCTTGGCGTCGCCGCTGCCCGTCGTCATTCTGCCTAGCCTAGTGCCGCGCTGCCGGGGCGCCCGGCAGCCGGCCATCGGTGGGTTCAGGCTCAGACTGCACTCGGGCTGTCGGCGAGTTGCTCGGCCCGGGCCCGCAACTCGCGCCGGTCGATCTTGCCGACCTCACTGGCCCTCGGCATCTCGTCGAGCCAGATCAGCCGCTCCGGCCACTTGTACTTCGCGACACCGAGCTCAGCGAGGTGTCGGCACACCTCCTGGAGATCCAGGTCGTCGCCCGGCTCGCCGGAGACGAAGGCGCATGCGCGCTCGCCAAGCCTCTCGTCCGGCATCGCGATCAGTGCGGCCTCGGTGACGAGCGGATGCGAGAGCAGGAGCATCTCCACCTCGGCGGTGCTGATCTTCTCTCCGCCGCGGCTGATCATGTCCTTGATCCGGCCCTCCACCGTCAGGCAGACCACGCCGTCGATCTCCTGCCGCGCGAACAGGTCACCGCTTCGGTAGAAGCCGTCGGCAGTGAATGCTGCTCGGTTGTGCTCCGCGGCGTTGAGGTAGCCGCGAATCGTGTACGGGCCACGAGCACACAGCTCACCCGTCTCGCCGGGCGCCACCTCGTCCTCGGTGCCGGGCCGATAGATGCGGACCTCGTCCCCTGCGCTGATCGGGACCCCGACACCGGCGAGACGTGCGGCACGCGGGTAGCCGGGCGGGGTCGCTGTGCACAGACCCTCGCCCATGCCGAAGACCTGGCCGCCCCAGATGCCGTGCTGCTCGAGCGCCGCGAAGTGGCGCTCAGCGACCTTCTTCCCACTGAACAGCACGCGTGCCAGGCTCTTCGCCTCTCCCATGCGGTCATCGTGGACGGCCTCATAGGCGAAGGGTCCGAGGCTCACATCGGTGGCCGCGCCCTCGGACAGCGTCCAGAAGAGACTGTCGATGTCAGGGGTGCCCAGGACCAGGGCCGCGCCGACGCTGTGCGGCCCGTGGAGGCCGATGACGATGCCGGCGTTGTGAACCAGCGGCCCGATGTAGGCGACGCGGTTCTCGGGGCTCCACTCGAGTGCGGCCGCGAACTCGGTCGCGTACGACCAGTACGACGCCTGCAGGCAGGGGATCACCTTGGGCACGCCCGTGGTCCCTCCAGACAGCTGATAGACAGCCACCGAGTCCGCATCCAGGTGCTGCTGCCGTTCGGCGACGACCGTGCGCGCCCGCACGTCGTCGATCTCTTCACCCAACTGCTCGAAGGCCAGTGCGCCCTGCCTGGCATCACCGTCGCAGCTGATGACAACGCGGTCAGCCACGGACGCCTCGTCCCGCGCGAAGGCGAGGAAGTCGAACTTCGGATCCGTTGCTGGCACCAGATGAGCGACCGGGGCCGTCTGCCGCGCGATCTCGGAGATCTCGTGGTGCCGGTGCAGCGGAAGGGTGCATACCGGCACCAGCCCCGCCTTGAGCAGCGCGTACCAGGCCACGACCGCTGACTGCCGATTGTGAAGCTGCAGCAGAACCCGCCCTCCGCAGGGTAGTCCGAGCGCGATCAAGCCGGCCGCACGTCGGTCGGTCAGGGCATCGAGCTCAGCGAAGGTGAGAGTGCCCTCGGCAGACACGAGCGCAGGTCGGTCGGGAAACTGGTCGGCAACCTCATGGAAGTGCTCGGCGATCGTGCCTGACCTCCAGATCCCCTGAGCGACGTAGGTGGCCGCCACGTCGGATGGAAACGGCACAACGCCGTCGAGCGGGTCTGATGTGTTCATCGCCATGGCGTTCCTTCGAGAGAGCGTCTGTGGTGCAGCGAGCGGGATCTGAGCAGTCATCGCAGCTGGGTCTCGAATGTCTCGATGACTGCCTTGTTCTGCTCGCGGAAGTCGGGATAGCGGATGCGGCCGGTGCGCATGAAGAACTCGAGCGCGAACTTGACGGGGTCGTCGATACGCCGGTGCGGCAGACCCTCATACCAGGCGATACTGCGCCGGGCTGCCTGCTGAAACCCATCAGCAACGGGTTTGCGGCGGCTCTCGTACGAATCCAGTCCAGCCGTCACGTCCCAGGCGTTCGCCACCAGCCCCTCGAGGAGGTAGACCGCGTCGCGCATGCCGAAGCGGGTGCCCGCACCGATCGAGGGGTGCACCGTGTGGAGGGCGTCGCCGATCAGCACGAGATTCCGATAGCTCCAACGCGCACAGTGCACGAACTTCGCCTGGAACCACGGCGAGTGATTGCTGACCAGCGATTCTCCGTCGAGGTAGTCGGCGAACAGCTTTTCGCAGACCGTCACGGACTCGGCCTCGGTCATCGAGGCGAAGCCGAGCGCATCGAAGGTCTGCTGCCCGATCTCGATGGTGAAGTTGCTCATCTCCGCCGAGAAGCGCGTCGCGTGGCTCATCACGACCCCGTCGGGCGTGTCATGCAGGATGATCGAGGGGTTGAAGAACTTCTTGGTTCCGTACCACGCGAGCCAGTTCTCGGTGAGCTCGACCGTCGGCTCGAAGGCCCCCGCGAAGCGTTCCCTCGTGCGGCTGTTGATGCCGTCGGCTGCGACCACCAGACTCCACCGCTCGAGTTCAGCCTCATCGAGCTCGGCCATGTCGTCGTGCGAAATCCGGACGCCGGCTGCCTCTGCCGCGGTCTCCAAGACGTTCAGGAGTGCCCAGCGCGGATTGCAGTGGTTCGTGTCGCCGGCGATCTGTACGACCTCGCCGTTGAGCACGATCTCCATGACATCGTGGGCCGAGTTTCCTTCGAGCTGCGCGATGATGTCGGGAGCAGTCGGTCGAAGTGCGTCGATCGCACTCTGGCTGAACCCGAAGCCCCACCCGTAGGTCACCCCGGACGGGTTCTGCTCACGCACCACCACGTCGGCCGTGGGCAGACTCCGCTTGGCCAGCAGCGCGAAGAAGAGACCGGCCGGGCCACCTCCGACCACGAGGATGCGCTTCATCGGGCCAGCTCCTTGTAGTGCCATTGGCCCGCCGCACGCGCGACCCGCTCGCCCAGCGCCCGCGCCGTCGCCAGATCGCTGGCGAGCATCCCTTCGATGCCCTGGTCCGAGTTCGACTGTGCCATCGCGCCGAGATAGCCGCCGAGCCGATTGAGGTTGGCCTCGGATTTGTGGCTGGCGTCATTGCCGTCGAGAAGACCGAGGCCGACCCAGATCATGCCGTGCTGCATCGCAAAGAGGTTCAACTGGATCAGGGTGTTCAGCTTGTCTCCACTGTGACCGCCCGAGTTGGTGAAGCCGGCCGCGAGACGCCCGGACCATCGCTGCTCCAGCCAGATTCGCGAGGTCGCCTCCATGAACGCCTTGAAGCCGACCGACGCGCTGGCCATGAACGTCGGGCTCCCGAAGATCATGGCGTCGCACTCGTCCAGACGCTCGGGCTCGGCGACCACGTCCTCCACGAAGTAGAGCCGGGCGGTCACCTCCGCCACCGCCGCTGCGCCCTCACCCACTGCCCGCGCCTGCGCGGCGGTATGCCCGAACCTGCTGTCGTACACGACGCCCACATGGGTCATCAGTCATCCTCTCTCCTCAGCCGCCGCTCGGCACCACGGCCATACTTGACAGTATCGTCTAATTTTCGACAACATGCAAGTGTTCGTCGAACCGCGCCGGCTCCTCTGTGGAGAGCAGAGAGCTGGCAGATCCACACCCGGGCGACATGTCGGCTGCCGCCGACCTCACCCGGCCACCCCGACAGGAGTCAACCGTGACCGAGCCCTCTGGCGCTGATCTCGAGGTCGTCGTCCAGCGACGCACACCGGTGGCGGACGGGATCGTCGAACTGATCCTGGGCACGCCTGGGGGATCGTTGCTTCCGCCGTGGACACCCGGCGCGCACATCGACGTGGTCCTCGACACCGCCGTGCGCCAATACTCTTTGTGCGGCGACCCGGCCGATCGCCTCCATTACCGGATTGCCGTCCGGCGCGAGGAGGACGGCCGTGGCGGCTCACGCCGGATCCATGACGAGATCCGCACCGGCGACACGGTCGTCATCCGCGGACCTCGCAACCACTTCGCGCTCGAGCCGAGCCCGGCATACGTCTTCATCGCCGGCGGGATCGGTATCACTCCCCTCCTGCCGATGCTTCGGCAGGCCGAGGCCCAGGGAAGCGAATGGCGTCTCTACTACGGCGGGCGCCGGAGCGCCACCATGGCGTACTGCGACGAGGTGGCTGCCTATGGTGGGCGGCGGGTCACGGTCTCGACGTCCGCCACGGCGGGGCGCATGGACCTCGATGCGGCGCTGAGGCACGCATCCCCTGACTCGATCGTGTACTGCTGTGGGCCGGCGACGCTGCTCGAGGCCAGCCGGGTCGCCGCGATGGAGCGCGGGATGCGCTGCCGTACCGAGCACTTCGCGCCCAAGGAGATCGCCGACGCCGTCGACGCGCCGTTCACGGTTCGACTCGAATCGACCGGGACGTCGTTGACGGTGCCGGCGGAACGCTCATTGCTCGACGTGCTGATCGACGCTGACGCCGACGTCTTCTCCTCGTGCGAGGAGGGCACCTGCGGCACCTGTGAGGTGCCGGTACTCGAGGGAGTGCCGGATCACCGCGACTCGGTCCTGACGCCGGAGGAACAGGCCGCCGGCGATCGGATGATGGCGTGCGTGTCGCGCGCTCTGAGCGCGACCATCGTCCTCGACATCTGAGCTCCGCCCACGAAGCTCAGGCCCGGCGCCGCCTCCAAGAGAGACGAAGCGCCGGGCCTGCACCGATGTCGTGCGGTCTGGTTCGCTCAGCCGACCGGGGTGAACTCGACCGACAGGACGGAGGTGGTCAGTAGCTTTCCGGCAACCACGTCCTCCGGCGCGTCACCGATCTGCCGGAGATCGGGCAGGCGCTCCAGAAGACGTGTGGCGGCAACGCGCATCTCAGCGCGCGCAAGGTGTTGTCCCAGGCAGACGTGCGCCCCGGCACCGAAGGCGACGTGCGGATTGCGTTTGCGGTCCAACTGGAACCGCTCGGGACACTCGAAGACGCGTGGGTCGCGGTTCGCTGCGGCCAGATCGACCAACACCCTGCCGCCCGCGGCCACCTGCACGTCACCGACCTCGGCATCGTCGTTCACCGTGCGTGCGAAGTACTGCAACGGCGTGTTGAGACGCAGACTCTCGTCGACCGCACGGGTCATGGACTTGGGGTCTGTCTGAACGGCCAGCCGAATGTCCCGGTCCGATAGGACGTCTCGCAGCAAGGCGGCGATGCCAGAGCCGGTCGAGTGATGTCCGCCGACGATGTACGCGATCATCAGGCTCGCAGCGCCGTCGGCGTCGATCGGCTCTCCCTCGACGCTTCCCGATGCGATCTGGGTCAGGAAGTCCTCCCGGGGACGCTTCCTACGGTCCTGCAACTGGTCTTCGATGAAGGCAGTGAACTCGGCCATCTGGACGTCGAACTCGGGGGTGCCGATGGCCGCATAGAGGCGCGAAGCGCGTGCCTGCCCGGCCAGGGCCTCGTCGGTCCCGAGCCCCACGATGCGCCCGACCACGATCGCAGGCAGCGGTTCGGCGTACTCATGGATCAGGTCGGCGGAACCACGATCGCTGAAGGCATCGATGAGCTCGTCGGCGACCTCGACGATCGTCGGCTCGAACTCTCGAACGGCGCGAACGGTGAGGGGCGGACCCATCAACTTTCGCCATCTCGCGTGCTCCGGGTCATCGAACTCCATGGCAGCCACCCGCGGGAAGCCGCTGGGAGGAATGAAGACCCCATCCGCCGAGGAGAACACCGCTGGGGCCGTGAGCACGGATCGCACGTCGTCATACCGTGTGACGACGTCGAATCCACCATGTTGGTCGCTGTGAGCGACGGGGCAACGCTCTCGCATCGTCCCGTGCCGCTGGCGGAACTCGGCAGCGTCCAGACTGCCGTCATTGTGATCGAAGTCTGCGTACTCGTTGCGCATTTCGGACTGGGCAGGCAGGCCTGACATGCATTCACCTCCTGGTGAGGGTAGGAGTCTCAGGGCAGGGTCTCGACGTACTCGAAAGCGCCGGTCGTGGTGAACCGGACGATGACCTTCTCCGGCGTGAGCCCGCGGTGGTTGTCGTCGTCGAAGGACGAATACGTGCCGGCGATCCCTTCGAAGCTCTCGATCGACTCCACGTGCTCGGCAATCTCGGTCCCGGTGTCCGCTCCGGCTCTGATGGCGTCCAGGACGAGGGACAGACCGTCCGCCGCGTCGGCCGAAGCGCGGTCGGGGAGCTCGCCGAACTTGTCGCGGTAGTCGGCGGCGTACTGCTGGATGGCCTCACGGTTGGGTTGATCCTCGGGCATGCTCCCAGGGACGTCGATCCAGCTCGCCAATGCGTAGATCCCTCCTTCCGGGAGGCTGCCCTTGACGGCCTGCGCGACGGGCTGTCCCACGCTGCCGAGACCGGCGAAGACGGGTTGTGGGAGGCCCAGGGCAATCATCCCCTTGGCGACGGTGACCAGGTTGGCGCCCGAAGCACACGAGAAGATCAGGTCGGGATCATCGGACTTCACCTTGGTCAACTGTGTCTGGACCGAGGCGTCGCCGCTCGCATATCGCTCGACGGACAGATCGAGTCCGAGCCGCTCGGTCGCAGAGTCCAGACTCCCGAGGTAGCCGTCCCCTGAGGTGTCCGAGGTTGCCAGGCAGGCCACCTTGTCGAGCCCGCTCTTCGCTGCCCACTCCATCGGAATGTCGCCCAGCGCGACGCTCGGTGGGGGCGCCGCGGCGAAGTAGTGGGGAGTCCACTCGAACTGTGCCCCTGAGAGACAGTAGGTGAAGACTCCCTCACGTTCGATGAGCGGCTGAACCGGTCCACACGTTCCGGCGAACGAGGGGCCGATGATCGCGATCACATCATCGCTCGCGAGCTGGCGCGCGAGCTCGACCGCGCGATCCGGCGACGACTCGTCATCCACGAACACCGGCTCGATCTTCTTTCCGTCGATGCCGCCATCGCTGTTGACGCGATCGATCACCAGCTCGACCCCGCGCCGATGTACCTGTCCTTGCGCGGCCTGCGGCCCCGTTTCGGAGAGCATGACGCCGATCTTGATGGTGTTGCCGTCATCGTCGCTTCCGGTGCCGCACCCGGCGGCGGCAACGGACAGGGATCCCACCAGGGAGAAGGCTGCGATGGTTCTGATCATCGTTGGGGACTTTCTGTGTCGAGTCCGCTGACCGGCGGACACTGGATGGATCCCGAGAAGGGGCGACCCGCTGCGTCAGGCGGTGACCATGCGAGCACTGCGGACGGCGTGGAGGCGCCGCCGGATCTCAGGGGCCGCGGCGGCAGCGAGGAGGACGACGATCAGCAGAGCGAGCCACACTGCGTCCTTCCAGGCCGAGCTGATGTACCCCGCCGTGTAGGTCTCGGCCGCCGCAAGGACCGCCGCCCCTGCGGCCGCTCCCGCGTACGACCAGCGTCCGAGGATGGCCGCCACGAGTCCCTGCAACCCGATGTGGAGGCCGTCGGCCCAGGAGATGGGAGAGAGCGGGATGAGGAATGCCCCCGCCAGCGCGCCGAGACCCGCGGCAATACCGAACGCCAGGCTGCGCATGTGCGCCGGGCTGATGCCGACCAGGATGGCGCCACGCGGGCTCTGCGCGCACGCACGCATCGACTTCCCGATCAGCGTACGCCCGAAGACGAGCCAGAGCACGGCGAAGGTGCACAGCGTCGCGCTCCACAACACGATGGCCTGCGCCTGCAGCAGGACTCCCCCGATCTGGAAGGGACGATCAGTGAAGAAGTGCGGAGCCGTCAACGGGTCCGGCCCCCAGAGCGAGCGCGCAACTTCGCCCAGCACGTAGGCAAGGCCCAGTGTGATGAAGATCGGCGCCAGACCGGTGACCTGACGAGCCGGCCGCAGCACGACGATGTCAGAGGCGACGCCCCACGAAGCCACCAGTGCGACGGTCAGCACGATGGCCAACGGGACGGGGACGCCGAGGTCGTGGCTGATCGAGACGAACATCAGTCCGCCGATGACCAGGAAGCTGCCCTGCGCCAGATTGAGCACCTCGGAGACCTGATAGATGAGTACCCATCCGGTCGCGATCAGCGAGATGGTGCAGGCGAGCGTCAAGGCGCTCGCCGTGTACTGAAGGAACTCGGCCATCACACGCCTCCGAGGTAGAACGAACTGAGGACTGAGGGTTCGGCGAGTTCGTCCGCGGCGCCGGCGAACGCGACACGTCCGCGCTGAAGGACGACGGCCCGATCTGCGATGCGCAGCGCCTGACGTGCGTTCTGCTCGACCAGCACGACCGTGAGGCCCTCGTCGGCGAGGCTGCGCACGGTGCGAAGGATGTCGGCAACGAGCTGCGGTGCGACCCCCAGGCTCGGCTCGTCGAGAATCAGACACTTCGGCCCGCCGGCCAGGGCACGCCCGATCGCCAACATCTGCTGCTGGCCGCCCGACAGGTTGCCCGCGGTGGCGGAGCTGCGTTCGGCGAGCACGGGGAACAAGCGGTGTACGCGGCTCAAGGCGTGCTCCCTCGTCCGCGCGTCGAGGTTGCGACCACCCAGTTCCAGATGATCCGCCACGCTGAGCCCCGAGAACAGGTCCTTCTGCTCGGTGACCACCGCGAGACCCAATCGGACGCGACGGTGAGGTCGGACGCGGTCGAGTGGCCGGCCGTCGAGCTCGACGCTGCCCTCCCTCGCCGGCAGTATGCCGGCCGCGACGCGTACGAGGGTCGACTTGCCCGCCCCGTTCGCGCCGAGGACGGCCACCACCTGCCCCGGTCGCGCGGCCAGGGTGACGCCATGGATGACGGCCGTTCGCTGGTAGGCAGCGACGACGTTCTTGAACTCAAGCATCGGCGGTCCCCAGATAGGCCCGAATGACTGCATCGTCGGTCTGAACGTCCTCAGGAGTCCCGTCGGCGATGATCTGACCATCGGCAAGGACCACCACGTGGCTCGCCAACGACATGACGAACTCCATGTGATGCTCGATGACCAAGATGGCGACCCCGCCGGCCGCCAGCTGGCGAAGATCGGTGGCGAGAGTGGCCGTCTCATCGTCGTTGAGACCGGCGGCCGGCTCATCGAGCACGAGGAGCTCGGGTCCACCCGCAATGGCGCGCGCCACGGAGACCAACCGTTGTTGTCCGGCTGTCAGTACCGCAGCGGGCACGTCCGCGAGGCCCTCGCAACCCACCGCCCCCAACGCCTCCCGTGACCGCTCCCGGAGAAGCGCGCTCGTCCTGCGCGAGGCCGGGAGGCTGAGAGCAGCAGCCAGCAGCCCGGCCCGGCCGTGGCGATGTGCGCCGACCATGACGTTCTCAGCGGCAGTCAGGGAAGGGAAGAGCCGAGCTGCCTGGAAGGTGCGGACGACCCCCATCCGTGCCATCTCGTCGATACCGCGGCCCAAGATCGGGCGGCCCTGCCACCAGGCACTTCCCCGCTGTGGCACAAGAAGACCCGTGACGGCGTTGACCACGGTGCTCTTCCCCGCGCCGTTCGGACCGATCAGGGCCGTCACCCCTGAGCCGATCTCGAAGCTCAGATCATCGAACACCGTGTGGGCACCGAAGGCGACACCGAGCCCCTCAACCTTCAACACGGGCCGACCTCCGTCCCAGCCGCCCGAGAAGCGAGCGAAGAAGGCCGTCGAGACCGTCCGGTGCGAGCGCCATGAACACGATGAGCAGCAGACCCATGGCCATGGCGGGAGTGACGAACACATCCGCGAGGAGATCCGGGAGGGCTCGGAGGACACCGAGGGTGACCAGTCCGAGGAGAGGGTTGGTCATGCCGCCGACGACGACGGCGGTGACGAGCAGGATCGAGAGGTCGACGCCGAACTGAGCAGGCGACACGAACCCGATGTAGTGCGCGTAGAGCGAGCCCGACAGCGATGCATAGAGGGCCGCCAGCAGCCAGATGAGGACCTTGTAACGCACCACCGGCACGGCCGCCGCGAGCGCTGCATCCTGGTCGTCGTGGATGGCGCGCAGACTGGTGCCGATGTGCGAGGTGGTGATGCCCGAGTTGATCCAGACCGCCACCGCGACGGCAGCCGCGGCGAGCAGGAACATCGCGCGCTGGCTGGTGACTTCCGCTCCTCCGATCGAGAAGTACGGGACGCCGATCAGTCCGTTAACCCCGCCGGTGAGGTCGGGAAGGTTCTCGATGACGATCTGAATGAGCATGCCCAGCGCGAGCGTGGCCAGCGCGAGATAGAGACCACGAAGTCGGATCAGCAGACTCGTCACCGCAGCGACCGTCAACGTCAGTGCCATGCCGACGGCCACACCCGCGAGCGGTGACCAGCCGTGCGACACCGTCGCCACGCCGGAGCCGTACGCGCCGAGGGCCACCATGCCGGCCTGACCGAGCGAGATCTGGCCGGCATATCCCACCAGGATGCTCAGGCCGACCACGGCGATGCCGAGGATCGCGGTCACAGCGAACCTCGCCGCCACCTGCTCACCGAGTGCAGTGACGACGAGCGCGGCCAGGACGACCGCGCCGGCCGGGACGTGCCGCCGCAGATCGGACAGGTGCCGCCACGAGCGGTGGACATCGAACGGCGCTGATGTCTTCTCGGGAGCGACCCGAACTGGAATGGCCATCTCTTTGGTCATCGCTCCTCGCTCGGTGATCACGGTGGGGGCGCCCTGAGCAGCGCGAGCATGAGACTACCGTCACATTTTACGATGTGTCAATCCTTTGACACGATAGAAAAACCTACGCGGCCCGAAGGGCTCGGTCAGCGGCGACGCGGGTGGCTCCCCAGCCGATGCAGACGACCAGGACGGACACGGCGGGGATCAGCCAGAGCGGACCCTGGGGCCACGGCTTGTCGACGATCCCCAGCCCCAGCAAGGACATCGGCACCACCGAGACCAGCAGGCCGGCGGCGACGGCGAGGGTCGACATCACCGCGGTCTCGCGGGTCACCATCGACCGGATCTGCCCCGGCGTGGCCCCGATGAGGCGCAGCGTCGAGAACTCCTCGCGCCGCCGCATCGTGGAGGCCACCAGGCTGTTGGCGACCGCGACGAGCACGTAGCCCAGCATGGCCAGCAGCACCATCCGGCCGATCCAGGTGCCCTGGTCGGAGGCCCCGTCGTCGACCAGCGCCTTCCCGGACGCCACCTCCGTGCCGGGGTGGTCGTCCGCCCAGCCCTGGACGGCGTCCCGATCGCCGGCGACCAGCACCGTGTCGAGCATCCGGTCCCCGCCGAAGTTGGCGAGCAGGTCGGTCGACAGGGTGACGCTGCCGAACCCGAAGCCGCGCTCATAGATGGCGACCACACGGGCCTCGGTCTTCGTGCCATCAGCGAGGACGACGGTGGGCGAGTCGCCGACGTCGACACCCCACGAGTCGGCAGTCGCCGAGCTCAGGGCGATGGTGCTGCCGTCGAGGTCGCGAAGGTCGCCGTCGGTGACGGCAAGGTCGACCACCTTCTCGGCGCCCGGCCCGATGGCGAACCCCGGGTGCACCGAGGTCGCCGGATCACCGGCCACCTTGTGGTCGTGCAGCACCGTCGTGGACACCATCGGGACCGCGGCGTCGACGCCCGGCTCATGGGCCAGGTCGTTCACGTCGTCGGCGGTGAGAGCGCCGGTGACGGTCGCGTCGGCGTTCAGGCCGGCGCTGAGCTCGTCGTGGCTGGCCCGGGTCAGGGTCGACTCGATGAAGTACTGCGTCAGCGTCAGGCCGATCGCGAGGGCGAGCACGCCGACGGCTCCGGCGGTCCGCAGCGCATAGGCGTTGCTGTTCTTCACCGCGAGCCAGGTGGGCACGGGGGTCCAGGGCCGCAGCGCCCGCACCGCTCCGCGGGTGACACCGCGCACCAGCACCGGGCCGGCGAGCATCACGCCGACGATCGCGGCCATCGTGCCACCGGCGGAGGCGAGCAAGCCCGTCTCGCTGCGCTCGAACAGCGGCACCACCGAGGGCACCACCGCGACACCCAGCAGCCCGATGCCGAGGAGGGTGCGCACCTTGGACGGGTTGCGCGGCTCCACGTGCGACTCTGCCACGGCCTCGGTCGCCGACATCCGTGACGCCCGCCAAGCGGCGCCGCGTGCGGCCACCTGCACGGTGACGAGCATCAGCACCGAGACGGCGGCGCCGGCGAACGGGCTGTGCGCGAGCCCGAGACCAGCAGGCATCATGCCCGCGTCGGCGAGCTCGCCAGCCAGGACGCCCGCGAACACGTAGCCCAAAGCGATGCCCGGCACCAGTGCCACGGCCGCCACGGCCATCGCCTGGGTGGCGATGATCCGGCGTACCTCTCGCGGGGTGGCGCCGACGGCCCGCAGCAGCGCGATGTCGCGGCGCTGGTTGGCCACCGACACCGAGAGCGCGCTGGCGGTGATGCAGCCGACGAGCATCAACAGGGTGCCGGCAAGCGAGGCGGAGAGTGCGACGAGCTCGCTGCGCGCCGTACCTCCCGCGATGGTCTCCACGTCGCCGCGGGCGTCGCCGGTGGAGACCTTGTAGGAGTCGCCGACCGCTGCCTGGATGTCGGAGGCGATGTCGTCGACGTCGGCCCCCTTCTTGACGTCGACCGCGACGAGGTCGACCTTGTCGGGCGAGAGATTCGCCAGCGCCACGGCGGTCTTCTCGCCAAAGTAGGCGCCGTCGCCGGGCGCGTCGACGATGCCGGACACCCGGTAGGTGTCGCTCGTGCCTTCGCTGCCATCGAGGCCGCCGAGCGTGCCGAGCCGGACCTCGTCCCCGACGCTCAGGCCGGCAGTCTCCGCGGTCGCGGAGTCGAGCACCACCTCGTCGGACCCGCTCGGGGCGGATCCGTCGAGCGCAGGGTCGCCGAGCGCGGCGACCTGCCAGCTGTGGCCCTCGGCGGGTCCGTCGGCGCCTTCGAGCGAGAGCGCGAAGGTCAGGTCGTTCGCGACCCCCCTCACCCCGGGGACGTCGGCGATCCGGTCGGCCGGGTCGGCCGGCACCATCGCCCGCTCGGGCAGGGCGATGTCGATGTCCTCGGCGACCGGGTGCGCCTGCGGGGCAGAGACCAGGATGTCGGTCGTGGCGAGCCGGTCGACGGGAAGGTGGGACGTCACACCGGTCTCGCCGACGATCACGCCGGCGGTGATCATGCCGGCGCCGCCGACGACGGCGAAGAGGACGGCGATGAAGCCGCCGATGTGATGGCGCGCCATGGCCATCATCGTGGACCTCATGACCGCGACCTCAGGCTCAGCTCGGTCAGGCTGCGCGCGAGGTCCGCAGCGGTGGGACGTGCGAGGTACTCGCGGATCTGACCGTCGGCCATCACCACGGTGCCATGGGCCCAGGCCGCGGCGTTCGGGTCGTGGGTGACCATGACGACGGTCTGGCCGAGATCGTCGACCAGGTCGCGCAGCAGGGCGAGCACGTCGAGCGCGGTGTCGAGGTCGAGCGCACCGGTCGGCTCGTCGGCGAACACCACGTCCGGCCGGGCGACGAGCGCACGGGCGATCGCGGCCCGCTGCTGCTGGCCGCCGGAGAGCTCTGCGGGCCGACGGCCGAGGAGGCCGCCGAGCCCGACCCGCTCGACGAGCTGGTCGATCCAGGCCTGGTCGGCCTTCGCCCGAGCGAGACGCAGTGGCAGCGTGATGTTCTCCTCGACGGAGAGCGCGGGCAGCAGGTTGTAGGACTGGAAGACGAAGCCGATCCGGCCGCGGCGCAGCTTGGTCCGCTTGGTCTCGGACATCGTGGAGATCTCGGTGCCGTCGATGAACACCTGGCCCGAAGTGGGGGTGTCGAGGCCGGCGGCGCAGTGCAGCAGGGTCGACTTCCCCGAGCCCGACGGGCCCATGACGGAGAGGAAGGACCCGTGCGGGACGTGGAGGCTGACGTGGTTGAGAGCGGTGACGTTCTCGTCGTACGTCTTGGTGGTTTCGTGGAGGAGGAGGGCGGCGGATCCCGGCTCGGCCCGAGTCCCTGACGTGATCTCTGGAGTGGTTGTGAGCATGAATCGACCGTAGATTCGGGGGATTCTCCAATCGATCCAGCCAACGGGTGAAGTGGAGGAACAGTGGTCGGGAGGGCCTCGGTACAGCCAGCTGTACCGACGCCGGGGGCGGCGCGCCGGTAGCGTGACGAGGGTGAGCGGTGTGGAGGGGGTTGGCCGGCGCGGTCGACAGGCGCTGCGGACAGCACTGCGCAGCACCGGGTACGGCCTATGGGGCTCGGCCATCGGCCTCCCCGTCCTGCTCACGATCCCGCTGATGGTCCTGGTCGGCGTGGGCTGGTTCCTGCGGATCGGTGAGCCGCTGGTGCGTCCGGCCCTGCGGTGGGTGCGCTGGCTCGCGGACCTCGAGCGCCACCGCCTGCGCCGCTGGGGCCACGACGTCGCCGATCCGTACGCCGGCCCCGAGCCGTTGCCCGGGGTGGCCCGCCGCGAGCTGTGCTGGCTGCCCCTGCACGCGACCGGCGGCCTGCTGCTCGGCATCGTGATCCTGCAGCTGTTGATCATGGCGGTGCACGACCTCACCTATCCGCTATGGTGGCAGGCTGTCGGCCCGGGCCTGCAGGACATCGTCAACGGCTGGGTCAGCGCGGAGTCCTGGAGCGTCGCCGCCTGGGCGCCACTCACCGGCCTCGCCGCCTTCCTGGTGTGGCTGCTCGGCGGGCCACGGCTGTTCGCGGCGCAGTGCTGGGCGGGCCTGACCTTCTTGCTGCCAGGCCGAGACATCGACCTGTCGGCGCGCGTCAGCGAGCTGGCCGCGACCCGAGCGGCAGCGCTGGACGCTCACGCCGTCGAGCTGCGCCGCATCGAGCGAGCCCTGCACGACGGCGCCCAGAACCGGATCGTCGGCGCCGCTGTGCTGGTGGGCGCCGCGCGGCGCGAGGTCGGACGCAACCTGGAGGCGGTCGACCCGGAGCGCCTCGACGAGGTGCTCTCGCGCGCTCAGGACACCATCGAGGACGCGCTGGCCGACCTCCGTTCGGTGGTGCGCTCGATCCTCCCGCCGGTGCTGGAGAACCGAGGACTCGAGGGCGCGCTCAGCGCCCTGGCCGCCGACTGCCCGGTGCCGTGCACGGTGGTGGTCGACGTACCGGTGCGCTGCCCGGTCAGCGTCGAGACCACGGCGTACTTCGTGGTCGCGGAGGCGCTCACGAATGTCGCGCGGCACAGCGCCGCGACCACCGTCGGCGTCGAGGTGCAGCTGGCCGACGGTCGTCTGCTGGTGCGCGTCACCGACGACGGCCGCGGCGGCGCCGACACCACGCGAGGATCAGGGCTCGCCGGCATCGTTCGCCGGGTCGAGGCCCATGATGGGATCGTCACCGTGACCAGCCCCGTCGGGGGACCCACCGAGATCAGGGCGGACCTGCCATGCGCATCGTGATCGCCGAGGACGACACCCTGCTGCGCGAGGGCCTCGGCCTGGTGCTGCGCAGCGAGGGCTTCGACGTCGTCGCCTCCACCGGCGACCCGCAGTCCTTCCTCACGGCGGTCGACGAGCACCGCCCCGACCTCGCCGTGGTCGACGTACGGATGCCGCCGACGCACACCGACGAGGGCATCAAGGCCGCAGTGGCGGCCCGCCGCAGCCACCCGGAGCTGGCGGTGCTCGTGCTGTCGGCGTACGTCGAGCAAAGCTTCGCCACCGACCTGCTCGCCGACGGCGCCGACCGCGTGGGCTATCTCCTCAAGGAGCGCGTGGGCCGGGTCGATGCCTTCATCGAGGCGCTGCACCGCGTCGCCTCGGGTGGTACGGCGATCGACCCCGAGGTGGTCGCGCAGCTGTTCGCCAAGCGTCGCGCGGGCGATCCTCTCGAGCGGCTGACCGCGCGCGAGCGCGAGGTCCTCTCGGTGATGGCCGAGGGGCTCGGCAACACTGCGATCGGACAACGCCTGCACATCACCGAGAACGCGGTGCACAAGCACATCCGCAACATCTTCGCGAAGCTCGACCTCTCCCCCGACGACGAGAACGACCGTCGGGTGGCCGCGGTGCTGCGTTACCTGGAGAGCGCCTGACCCAGGATGGCCGCGGCCCGGTCGATCACCGGCCGGTCGACCATCTGGCCGTCGGGTCCGAGGAAGGCGCCGCCTCCTGATCGTTCGGCGGCCCTGTGCACGTCGCGAGCCCAAGCCAGCTCCTCGTTGGTCGGCGCGAACGCCCGCGCCACCGGCTCGACCTGGGCGGGGTGGATGCAGAGCTTGCCGCCGAAGCCGAGGACGCGTGCGCGGCGGGCGTCGGCCGTCACGGCGTCGGCATCATGCACTGTGGTCGTCACGCCGTCGATCGGCGGCGGCAGTCCGGCGGCGCGCGAGGCCAGCACGAGGCTGCTGCGGGCCAGCAGCAGGGACTGGTCGTCGTGCTCGGCGCCGATGTCGAGGGCGAAGTCCAGCGAGCCGAACGCGAGTCGCTGCACCCGAGGCGTTCCGGCGATATCGGCGACCCCCTGCACTCCTCGCGCGGTCTCGACGAGGGCGACCAGTGCCTTGCCGGGCCCGAGGCGCGCCGTCAGCCGCCCGAGCACGCGCGGGTCCTCGACTTTCGGCGCCACCAGCCCGAGCAGGCCCGGGAGGTCGCAGAGCGTCGCGACGTCCTCCTCGTGCCACGGCGTGCCGTGAGCGTTGATCCGCACCCACGCCTGACCGCCGTCAGCGAGCCAGGCCGCGGCATCGCCACGCGCCGTGTCCTTCGCGTCGACCGCGACGGCGTCCTCGAGGTCGAGGATCACGGCGTCCGCGCCCGACCCGACCGCACGCTCGAAGCGGCGCGGGGTCGCGGCTGGCACGAAGAGCCAGCTGGCGGCGGATGCTGTCGTCACGTCGAGCGGCTCGCTGCAGGCTGCTCGAGGTAGTGCAGCGCCAGCGCCTCCACTTGCACGCGCATGTGGGGGAAGGCCGGCAGGCCGGAGATCCGTGCATGGAGCTCGGTGGCATCAGCCGCCCGCCAGATCCCGAGGTTGGCGGTGGCGCCGGGCACCCGCCAGATCCGGTGGATCACCCCGTCGTCCCGGTACGACGCCGCGACCTGCGCCTCCTCGACAAGCACTGCCTGCCAGCTCTCGTCCGCCATCGCGGGCGGGCGGGTGAGCGCGATCCGCACCAGGAACTCAGCCATGGCGGCTCACCTCGGGGAGGAGCGGGCCCAGGACCTCTTCGGTGTGCTCCCCCAGCGCGGGGACCGCGACATCGCCCGCCGGCTCGAAGCCGGAGATCCGGAAAGGCGGGGCGAGAACGGACGCGATGTCTCCGGCGGGAAGGTGGACCGGTCGCCACCTGCCGTCGGCCTCCAGCTGAGGGTGGGTCGCCACCGCGGGCGTGTGGTTCAGTCGCCCCCACGGGACGCCTGCGTCGTCCAGCGCGATGGCGACCTCGTCGTGGCGCCGTGCCCCGACCGCGTCGGCGATCGCCGACTCGACCTCCTCGCGGGCGGCGAGCCGGCGAGAGTTCGTCGCGAACCGCTCGTCGGTGCCCATCACCTCGAGCCCGAGGACGCCGCAGAGCTGGCGCCACTGGCGGTCGTTCTGCACGGCGATGTTGAGGACGCCCCCGTCGGCTGCGGTGAAGGGGCCATACGGGGTGATGGTGGCGTGGCGGGTGCCGGCGGGTTGGATGTCGACGCCGCCCTCGCGATGGGCGAGCAGGAGCGGGCTCATCCATTCGGTCAGGACGTCGAACATGGAGATGTGGACGTGCTCGCCACGTCCCGACGCGTCACGGGCCCGCAGCGCGGCAAGGATCGCCGTACCCGCATAGATCCCAGCCGCGAGGTCGGCCAGCGACACACCCGGCTTGGCCGGCGCACCGGGCAGCCCGGTGTTGGCGGTGACGCCGGCCTCGCCCTGCACCAGCAGGTCGAACGCCTTCCGGTCCCGGTACGGCCCGCCCGGCCCGTAGCCCGAGATCTGGCAGCTGACCAACCGCGGGTTGATCTCAGCGAGCTCGTCCAGGCTGACGATGCGCTCGATCGCGCCGGGGCCGAGGTTGGAGAGCAGGACGTCGGCCGTCGCGAGCAGCTCCACCAGCGCGCGGCGGCCGCCGTCCGACTTCAGGTCGAGGGCGACCGATCGCTTGCCGTGGTTGAGCCACACGAAATGGCTGGCCATGCCCTTCACGAAAGTGTCGTAGTCGCGCGCGAAGTCCCCGCCGTCGGGCCGCTCGACCTTGATCACGTCCGCGCCGAGGTCGGCCAGGTGCCGGGAGCACAACGGTGCCGCCACCGCCTGCTCGACGGCGACGACGCGCAGACCGTGCAGAGGACCGGTCGCCCGGCTCACTGACCGAACCTCAGCACCGTGCCCACCGCCGGCTGCAGGTAGCGGTCGGGCATCTCCGTCTGGAAGGATGCGTGCGCCTGCAGACCGCTGCAGTGCATGGGCATGATGTGGGTGACACCGCGCTCCTTCATCCCCAGCAGGGTCCGGTCGACGTTCTCCGCCGGGGTGGTGGGGAAGCCCAGGTGGAACCCGCCGAGCACGGCGTGGACCTCCGCGCCGCCGGTGAGCTCCCGCGCCCGGTCGAGTGTGTTCAGTACGCCGGCGTGCGCACATCCCGTCAGGACCACGAGCCCCCTGCCTTTGACGTCGATCACCAGTCCCTGCTCATCGAGCACCTCGTCCAGGCCGTAGGTGCCGTCACTGCGGACCTGATAGAGCCCGGGTGCGTGCGTGGCCGCGGGTTCGACCGGCCCCTCGAACGAGACGTTGCGAGGGATGAAGCCGGTCGTGAACATGCCGCAGCCCAGGTCGAGCGCCCCGCCGCCTGGCCCGCTCGAGCTGAGGACGAGTCGGCCGCCGCGGCTCTCGACGCTGTCGGGCGTGAATGCCTGGTTGTAGTAGGCAGACGTGCGACCATCGCCCATCACGGCGTACCGCGGCAGGAAGGCGTCCTCGTGGGTGGCGACCGGCACGGACCGGTCGAAGGCGTCGAGGAACTGGTGGATGCCGCCGTAGTGGTCCGGATGGCCGTGGCTGATCACGACGTGCTCGATCTGGGCCGCGTCGACGCCGAGGACGTGCAGGTTGTGCATCAGCACACCGCCGGTGAGGCCGACGTCGAAGAGGGCGGTGGACGAGTGCCGACCGCTACGTGCGGTGACCAGCATGCTGATGCCGTTCTCCGCCTGGGGCGGGATGCGGCGCTGGTCGAAGTGGTCGATGAGGCCGTTGCGCACGCAGTGATCGCCGTCTCCGAGGTCCACGTCCGGGAGAAGCATGTCGACCCAGTTCTCGACCAGCACGGTGATCTCGACGCTGTCCGCCTGGAACATGCCCATCAGAAGATCGCGATCGGGTTGATGGGCGAGCCGACGGCACCGGTGATCGGCAGCGGCGGGGCGCTGAAGAAGAACTCGTGGCGGCCCTCCTCCTGGCAGGCGATCGCCAGCGCCTCGAGGTCGAAGATCTCACCGACCGTCATCCCGGCATTGACGAGCAGGATGAGATGGAGCGGTTGGAAGACGCCGGGCGTCTCGTTGGGCAGGACCTCCGCACCCCAGGTGTCCGTCGCGAGCGCCGCCACCTCGTGGTCGGCGAACCACGCGGCCGAGGAGATGCCGAGCCCCGGGGCCGGCCCGGAGTCGTAGTCGCCCCAGCTGCCGCGCGAGCGGACCTCGGCGATCTGCCCGGTGCGCACCAGGACGACGTCGCCGGAACGGATCTCGACCCCTTGGGCCCGCGCACAGGCGTCCAGCTCGTCGCCACCGATCGCCTCGCCGGCCTCGAGCCAGTCGACGCCGCGGTGCCGCGGGATGTCCAGCAGTACGCCGCGGCCCGCGACGCCGTCGGCGATCTTGTCGATGCTGTTGATCGTCGCGCCCGTGCTGGTCACGTGCTCCAGGCCGTGGCCGTTGTACATCTGGCCGCGGTAGAAGATGTGCGCCAACGCGTCCCACTGGGTGCCGCACTGCAGGGGCATGGAGACCGCGTCGTCGGTGTAACGCAGCAGCGCGATCCCGTCCTGGGCGCCGAGGGCGATGTCGCCGCCGTCCTGCAGCATCGAGTGCACCGGGTTGGTCCGGCCACCGAAGTTGCCGCTCTGCGGTCCGTTGCTGTCGAACGGCAGGCCGCAGGAGACGGTTCGGCCGACGCGGATCATCGACGCCGCGTGCACCAGGGCAGCCGGGGTGATGAAGTTGAGGGTGCCGCGCTCGTCGTCGTCCCCCCAACGCCCCCAGTTGCGGTAGCGCAGGCACATCTCGTCGACGAGGGCGACGGACTCCTCCTCGGTCAGTGGGAGGTCGATGGACGGCTGAACGTGCGTGGAGGTCATGGGAGTTCCTTTGTTGGAAAGGTTCGAGCGGCAGGAGCGGATCAGTTGACCTGGCGCTCCTGGTCGGTCCAGTACTGGTCGCGCAGCTCGCGCTTGAGGACCTTGCCGGCGCCGGAGAGGGGGAGCGCCTCGACGAAGTCGACGCTGCGGGGACACTTGTAGCCGGCGATGAGGCCCTTGGCGTGCTCGCGCAGACCCTCGGCGGTGGCATGGGTCCCGGGGTGCAGGACGACCACGGCGTGCACCCGTTCGCCCCAGTCGGGATCGGGTATGCCGATCACGGCGCTGCTGGCGACCGCGGGGTGAGTGGCGAGGGCATTCTCCACCTCGGCGGAGTACACGTTCTCCCCGCCGGTGACGATCATGTCCTTGATCCGGTCGACGATGTAGATGTAGCCGTCGTCGTCCATCATCGCGCCGTCACCGGTGTGCATCCAGCCGTCCTGGATGGCCGCCGCGGTCTCCTCGGGCCGCTCCCAGTAGCCGAGCATCACGTTGCCACCGCGCACGACGACCTCGCCGACGGTGCCCCGCGGGACCTCCCGCCCCTCGGGATCGGCGATGCGCACCTCCGTGCTCGCGGTGGCGCGCCCGGCCGCGCGCAGCAGACGGGGATCGTTGTGGTCCTCGGACCGCAGCAGCGTGGCCACCGGTGCCAGCTCGGTCATGCCGTAGGCCTGGACGAACTCGGCGTTCGGGAAGGCCTTCATCGCGCGTTCCAGCACGGTCTGCGGGATCGGGGAGGCGGCATAGAGCACGGTGCGCAGACTGGTCAGGTCATAGCTGGAGATCTCGGGGTGGTCGATCAGCGCCTGGATCATCGTCGGCACCAGCAGCGCATCCGTGACACCGTGCTGCTCGATCGCACGCATCACCGCGACGGGCTCGAAAGCCGGGACGAACACGTGCCGGCCGCCGAGCAGGAGCTCGAGATGCCACCCCGTGAGGTCGGCGAGGTGGAACATCGGCGCCGCGTGGAGGTAGGTACCAGCGTGCCCGAAGCGCAGGCCGCTCGTCGTCGCGCCGTACGACGAGATGTGCAGGTTCTGGTGGGAGAGCATCACGCCCTTGGGGAAGCCGGTGGTGCCACCGGTGTAGAACAACCCCAACAGCTCCTCGTCGCCACGTCGAGCGTCCGGGATCGGCTCGTGCGCGGCGATGAGCTCCTCGAAGGAGAGAGCGCCCTGGGGCGGTGCCCCGTCGTCGAGGTGGACGACCGTGCGCAACTCCGGCCACGCCTGCTGGATCTCCGGCACGATCGCCGCGAACGAGTCGTCAACGAAGAGCACCCTGGTCCCGGAGTCCTCCAGGGAGTAGGCGATCTCGGCCGTGCTCCAGCGCACGTTCACCGGCATGATCACCGCATTCGCCCACGGCACCGCGAGCAGGTACTCGTGGTAGCGGTCCGAGTTGAGGGCGAGGATCCCCACCCGGTCACCGTCCTCGACACCGACGGCGCGCAACGCTCCCGCCAGCCGCGCGACCCGATCCGCCACCTCACGGTGGGTGCGGGCCCGATCACCGAAGACGGACATCGTGGCGTCCGGCGTCTGCTGCACCGACCTGTGCAGCGCCTGAGTGAGATACATGCCTGCTCCTTCTTGCTCGTCGCGCCGATCAGATCGCCATGGGGCGACCGGTGGGCCGGGACGCCAGCCGCTTCAGGCCGCTCTCGACGGGGTCGCCGTAGGCGCTGCGCATCACCCGGGCGAACTCGGGGTGCAGCACCTTGGCCCCGGTGCGGATGTGCTCCTCGGCCCGTTCCGCGTGGTGGCCGAGCACGTTGTCGAGCCAGGACATCGTCACCGCCGCGCCCTGGCGGAGGCCGCCCATCTGACAGTGGGTCGAGCCGCCCTCCTCGTCGTTGAAGACGTAGGTCTCGGCGTAGCCGGGCATGTCCGCGATCAAGTCGATCATCCGGCCCGCCCACGCCGACGTGCCGTGGCCGTCCTTGAACCGGGCCATCTCCGACTCTCCCAGGACGTTGAGGAACGGGCGATCGAAGCGTTCAGCGAGGTCAAAGAGGCTGTAGTCGTCCCAGATACCAAGGAAGCCGGAGGGCCGGTCGAACCCGAGCGACCACTGACCGTGGTCGAACGTCCAGGCGGCGCCGGGGTTGGACTTCGCGATCTCCCGGAAGGCGGCGTCGAAGGCATCGCCCCGCAACTCGGCGAGGGAGCGCGGCCACAGACAGGTCCACGGCTCCGCGATGGAGGGCATGAACGAGTTGGCGACACAGGCGGCGATCCGGTCGTCGAAGGCGAAGGCCCGCGGGGCGAAGTAGCCACCGAGCGAGTAGCCCGCGAGCGCGATGCGGTCCGGGTCGACCTCCGGCATGGTGAGCGCGAAGTCCACCGCCGCCGAGACCGGCTTCTCGTAGTCGGGGACCATGGTGAGGCCGGGGTTGTCGTAGAGCGCTCCCCACTGCCCCGGCCCTTCGAAGACGAGGCAGTTCCAGCCGTGCTTCTGCGCCGCCATCGCGATCCACACCGCGACCTCCTCAGCGGTTGAGTCGAAGCCCCCGATGGCGATCAGGGTCGGCCGGTGGCCGGCGCCGGCCGAGTAGAAGTAGCCGGGCAGCGAGACATCGCCGTACGGGATGCTGACGGTGCGGACCGGTTCTGAGTGGAGCTCCATCGCGCTGCGGAAGCAGTCCCGGCTGACCCGCCAGTGCTCCTCGCGCCGTGGGTCGGGCGTCAGCGCGTAGAAGATGGAGGCGCGGTAGAGGTTGCTGGCTCGCATGAACGCGCCCGATGCACTGTCGGCGAAGCCGCTGTCGGCGTAGACGACTGCGCGGTCATGGATGCGCTTCGCAGCCTGGCTGAACTCGTTCAGCCAGCTCTCCGTGTCGTCGTCCTCGATCCGGTAGGCGATCTCGAGGACCTCGCCCATCTCGGCGACGGGCGAGCTGATGGTCCGGAAGAGCTCGTAGTTGAACCCACCGACCCGGTCTTCCTTGAAATCGATCTTCATCGTTCGGTCCTTCCGAGAAATGGTTGGTTGGTCACGACGTTCACTTCTTGAAGACGAGTGTGGACAGATCCACCGACTCGCTGAGGAAGCCGTGCTTCACCATGAGGTCGACCTGCTTCTGGGACGACTCGAGCTTCAGGTCGTTGCCGAAGGCCGGCAACTTCGAGGCACGCAGGAGGTCCACGGGTACGTCGGTCAGCGTGTTCACCGCGGTGATCATCAGCTCCGGGTCGCGGACGAGCAGGTCGTTCGCCTTCTCCAGGGCGGCCTGCATCTTGACGACGACGTCCGGGTGCTTCTTGGCGAACGCGCCGCTGACGATCGTGTAGCCCTGCACCGGTCGCTCGCCGAGCGACTCCAGCAGGTTGGGGACGATCGCGTTGGTCTCCTTGACCATGGTCTGCGCCAGCGGGTAGAGGACCTGGCCGGCATCCACCTGCCCCGAACGCAGCGCAGCCGGCATGTCCGTCACCGGCACGAGGACGAACTCGATCTTCTTGGTATCGACGTCACGCTGCTCGAGCCAGTCGAGCAGGGCCGCGTGGTTGCTGTTCTTGAGCTGGACCAGCCCGATCTTCTTGCCCTCGAGGTCGCGCGGCTCCTCGATGCCGCTGTCCTTCATCGTGAAGATCGACATGTCGTCGTTGGCGTAGTACGTCGTCCCGATGATCTTCAGGTCGACACCCTCGGACGTGGCCTGGGCGAGGTTCCCGACGTTGAGAGCGCCGAGGTTCGTCTTCCCGTTGAGGAGGTTCGGTACCCCGTCGGCTGGCGTTCGCAGGTTGACCGGCTCGGAGGCGAGGCCCTCGTCCTTGAAGAAGCCCTCGGACTCCGCGATCTCGAACCCCGCAGCGCCGGTGATGGGGATCAGTCCGACCTTCACGACGAGGTCACCGTCGGAGTTCTTCGCGATCTCGTCCGCGCTTCCGCCACATGCGGCAGCCGTGAGGGCCACCAGCGCGATGGTGCACGCGGTGAGCAGTCGCCCGTACCAGGGTCGTTTCAGTGCCATGAGCAGTCCTATCGGAGGGGGTGGGTCCGAGATGTCATTCGTGGGCGTGGGCGGAGCGTTCGGCGAGGATCAGTCCCAGCACCTCGGTCCGCAGTTCGACGAAGTCGGGCAGGGCCTTGGTCTCGATCTGGGTGCGCGGACGCGGCAGGTCCACGGCGAGGGAGACCTTGACCTCGGTCGGGCGCTGGGAGAGGACGACGACGCGGTCGCCGAGATAGACGGCCTCGTCGATGTCGTGCGTGACGAAGACGATCGTCGTTCCCGTCTCGAGGTGGACCTTGAGGAGCAGGTCCTCCAGATCGGAGCGCGCCTGCGCGTCGAGGGATGCGAACGGCTCGTCCATCAGCAGGACGGTGGGGCGATAGGCCAGGGCGCGGGCGATGGCGACCCGCTGCTGCATCCCACCGGAGAGCTGCCAGGGATACTTGTCACCGACCCCCACCAGGCCGACCTCGGCCAGCGCCTCGTCCGCGCGCCGCGCGGTCTCCTCGCGGCTCCCCTTTCGTCCTCGACCGCGCAGGGGGAACTCGACGTTGGCGCGCACGCTCAACCACGGCATCAAGGAGCGCGTGTACTCCTGGAAGACCATGGCCAGACCCGGCGCGAAGCCGTCGACCGGCGTGCCGTTGACGAGCACCTCGCCCGAGGTCGGTCGCAGCAGCCCGGACATCGCCTTGAGCAGCGTCGTCTTGCCACACCCGGACGGGCCCACGACAGAGAGGAACTCGCCGGCACGGACCGCGAAGGTGACGTCCCCGATCGCTGTGACGGCCTGACGGCCACGCCCGTAGGTCACCTGGAGGTGGCGCGCCTCGAGGACGACGTGCGAGCTGGCGTCGGACGCATCGGCCACGACGGCGTCGATGTCGACGGCGGGCTGGCTCGAAGCGTGCTCCTGGCGGGTGTCACTGAGACTCGGCATGGCGACTTCCTGTGCTCGGGGAATGGCTGGCTGGGAGTTCGTGCTCATCAGGTCTCCGTCACCTGGGACCGCCACTGGCGGTGCCAGCGCAGCGTCCACCGCTCGGCCACCACGACCAGGGCGGTCATGCAGCATCCGACGATGCCGATCATCAGCAGGCCGGCCCAGGTCTCGATCACGTTGAACGACTGCTGGGCGGAGATCACGAAATAACCCAGTCCGGCGCTCGAGCCGACCATGTTGGCCACGACCTCCGTCGCGACGGCCGCGGCCACGGCGATCCGCGCGCCGGCCATCACCTGCGGCAGCGCTGCGGGCAGGACGACGCGGAGCAGTCGTCGGCGCGCAGGCACTCCGAAGACGCGGGCCGTGTTGAGCATGACCTCGTCCGCCGCGCGGACGCCGTCCGCGGTGGAGACGATGATCGGCCAACTCGCGGCGAAGGCGACGAGCGCGATCTCCATCGACCTACCCGGGCCCAGCAGCACCAGGGCGATCGGGACCAGCGCGACGACCGGCATGGCGCGGAGGAACTCCGTCACCGGACGGAGGTCACGGCGCAGTCGCTCCGAGAGCCCCAGCGCGATCCCGCAGCAGATGCCCAGCAGCACCGCGAGGGCGAAGCCGGCGAGCAGCGAGACCAGGCTCGGCGCCAGGTGCTCGGCCAGGTGCTCGGAGGTCCAGACGTCCCGGAAGCCCTCGAGGATCTGGGAGAGCGGCGGGTAATAGGGGGTCGTGCTCTGCGCGCTCGCGAACCACCACAGAGACACCAGCGCCACGGGGAGCGCCAGGCCGGTCAGTGTCCGGCTCACTCTCGTGCTCATCGCGTGGCCTGCCGCTGCGCCGGGTGCCACCGCAGGAGGCGTCGTTCGAGGGCGAGCAGCCCGAAGGTGACCGCCAGGCCCAGCAGCCCGGAGGTGAACACCCGCGCGAACAGCAACGGCCGATCGCCGATGCGCGCTGCCTCGGCCATCGCGTCGCCCAGGCCCTGGCCGCCGATGATGAGCGACGCTGCGATCGCGAAGATCAGGGCGAAGGTGCCCGACACCCTCAGGCCGGAGGCGAGGTAGGGCAGGCAGCTCGGGAGGTCCACCAGGGTGACCCGGCGGATCCTGCTGACGCCGTAGACCTTGGCGGTCGCGACGGCGACCGGATCGATGTCGCGCATCCCGTACATCGACTGGATCAGCAGTGGCCAGATGCCGGCGAGCACGACCAGGGAGATGACCAGCGGCTGGCCGACGCCGTAGGCGAACATCAGGATCGGAAGTGCCGCGATGCCCGGCAGGGTGCGGATGAACTCGATGGTCAAGTAGGTGAGCCGGTAGGAGATCGACGAGGCCCCGAGAAGCATGCCGCCCGGCACACCGAGCGCGATGACGATGACCATCCCGAGCGCCCAGGCCCGCATGGACGCGCCGATCCCGGTCCACAGCTCGGCGCTCCTGATGTCGGTCAGGAAGGCACCGAGGATGCCGGTCGCCGGCGGGAAGTCCTCTGTCGGCAGGATCCCGGTGCGGGAGACGACCTCCCAGACGAGCGCCAGGCCCAGCACGACCACCGCCGGCTCCGCCCACCGCAGGACGTCGCTCAGCGACCTCCCGGCGGGCGTCGCCACCGGCGGGGTAGCCACCTTCGAACTCTGCATGCGGCGAACGTCTCAGGGGTCAGCCGGTGCCCACAATGGCGACCGCACCACCTATTGCGCCGTCCTTGTGTGACCAGCGACACTTCTCGGGTGGCCGTCACCAGTGCACCCGATCTCAAGAGGTGGGTCGAGCAACTCGGATCCCTGACCGCCGCGGTCAACGCCGACCACGACCTGCGGGCACTCCTCGACCTCGTCGCCGCCACGACCCGCGACCTGCTCGGCCTCGACATGTGCGGCGTGATGATCCCCGCCACCGACGGACGCAGCCTGGACATCGTCGGTTCCAGTGGACTCACCGAGGACTACGTCGAGCGCGTCAACACCGACCACCGGATCCGGATCGAGGAGGACGCGAACACTGGAGCGCCCGCCAGTCGCGCATTCCTCAGCGGCGAGCCGTGCGGCGCGAGCGACTTCCACCACGAGTCGTTCCGGTGGACCGAGGCCGCCATCGAGCAGGGCTACCGCTCGGTTCTGGCCGTGCCCCTCACCACCACCGCCGGCGTCCTCGGCACGCTCAACAGCTATCGCAGTATCGCCCACGAGTTCGACACCGACGAGATCGAGCAGATGAAGCTCCTGGCCGAGCACGCGGCGATCGCGGTGACGTCGTACCGCAGCCGGCAGGACCTACGCGCGCAGCACCGGCTGATCGTCAGGTCCGAGGAAGTCCACGACAACCTGCTCGACGTGTCGGTGCGATCCGGCGGGGTGCTCGGCATCGCGACCGCGCTGCACGACCTCCTCGGCTGCGACGTGGTCATCCGCGACACCCACGGCGAGACGCTGGCCGCCGCGCAGAGCGAACCGGCGAGACCCGCGTCGCCGGACCGCCCGACGACCCTGGCGACGCGCCCGATCGGCACTCGTGGCCTGGTCCACGACGACGGGCAGAACGTCATCGTCAACGTCATCCTCGACGGGTCCGTCGTCGCCACCGTGTGGCTCCTCGACATGTCGGAGCGGCTCGACGCGCTCGGCGCTCGCGCCGCCGAGCACGCGTCCGTGGTGCTCTCGCTCGAGATGCTCCGGCAGCGCACCGCCGCCGAGGCCGAGCAGGGCGTGCGCGGCGAGCTGCTCGGCGATCTCCTCGCCGGCGCCGACCCGACGTCGCCGCAGATCCGGGAGCGGGCCAACCTGCTGGGCCACGACCTGGCCCAGCCGCACCGCCTCCTGGTGGCGGCCGCGTGCGGCACCCCGGTCGCGGCTTCCAGACATGCGTCAGGCGCCGTCGTACGCGACAACGAGCGGGCGATCCAGCGCGCCGCAGCCGCCGCCGTACGCCTCAGCTCGCATGCGCGCCCCCGTCCGCTGATCGCGGCGGTCCGGGACCTGGTGGTCGCACTGTGGCCGACCGAGTTCGACGGTCCGCCCGCCGAGGAGACCTTGCGCCGGGCGATCCGGGGGTACGCCGCGTCGAGCGCGCTGCTGGTGACCTCAGATATCGACGAGAGCGTCCACGAGACCTATCCGGCCGCGGTCGGCGCCCTCCGGCTGGCCATCGCCGGCGGATCGACGGGCGGCACAGTGGCGCTCGAGGACCTGGGCGCGGCCGGTCTCCTCCTGCGCTACGCGGATCCGGCACAACTGCGACGCTACGCCGAGCGCACCCTCGGGTCGGTCGCGCGCTACGACGCCGACCATGGCGCCGACCTGGTGCGGACCTTGCGCACCTACCTCGACTGCAACCTCGACCGCGCCGCGACTGCCGAGCGCCTGACCCTGCACGCCAACACCGTCAGCCAGCGACTCCGCCGGATCGAGAGCCTCAGCGGACTCGACCTCCGTTCGCCGCGCCACGCTCTCGAGGCGCGCACAGCCTTGCTGCTGATGGAGATCTCCGACGGCGCGAGTGACTAGCGTTTGCACGACCGCTTTCCTGCATCGGCCGACGCTCGGGGCCAGTCAGCGTCAGTCAGCGACCGCCGACAACAGTGCCGCGGCGGTCTGGCGGATGGCATCGACGTCGACCTGTTGAGCCACCGCGTCGGGTGCGGGAAGGTCAACGTGGGTTGGGCTCACCTTGAGCAAGAGGCCGGGAAGGAAGCGATAGACCGTCGCACCGAGCAGGTCGTCGGCCAACGCTGCTGACCGCGCAGGGTCGAGGCCGAGATCCTCCTCGAGGTACGACGCAAGGCTGGCCGTGCTCGCTCCGAACACCGCTGCGTGCAGCTGCGCGGACGCGTCGGGGAACTGCCGGGCCGCCTCGATGCCGAGGTGGCAGGTCTGCACCGCCGTCTCCCACTGCAGCATCTGCAGGAAGCGGGCGCAGAAGAGGGACGCAGCTTCGATCGGCTCGTCGGCGTACGCCGCGGGTGTTTGCATGCGGTCACGGAAGAGCTCATCGATGTAGCCGACCACCGCGAGGAAAAGCACCTCCTTGGTGGGGAAGTGCGCGTAGAGCGAGCGCTTAGAGGTCTCGGCCCGCGCGGCGACGGCGTCCATGGAGGTGCGCTCGTAGCCGAGCTCGAGCAGCAACTCCTTGGCTTTGTCGAGGATGTGCCGACGCAAGACCTCACCGCGGCGTGCCATCGCAGACCTTTCCTACAAAGTAGACGGTACGGTAGAGTTTACTTCACCCAATCATCCACCCCTGGAGCCTGCCATGGTCGTCGTCACCACCCCCACTGGACAGATCGGACGCAAGGTCGTCACCGGCCTTCTCAACCAGGGCGAGCCGGTCCGCATCATCGCACGCGACCCGGACAAGATTCCGGCGTCCGTGCGCGACCGTGTCGAGGTCGTGACCGGGTCGCACCGCGACCCCGAGGTTCTCGACCGTGCGCTCGCCGGAACGGAGGCGCTGTTCTGGGTGATGCCTGCCGAGCGGAGCGCCACCAGCATCTACGACGCCTACGTCACTGCCAGCATCCCGGGCGCCGAGGCCGTGCACCGTCACGGCGTGCGACGCGTCGTCATCGTCTCCGCCTTGGGCCGCGGCAGCGGTCTGTACGCCGGACACATCTCGGCCTCACTGGCGATGGAGGACCTGTTCCGCTCGACCGGAGTGCACGTGCGAGCACTGGCGAACTCGACCTTCATGGACAACGTCCTGCGCCAGCTCGTCTTCATCGAGAAGGGCGTGCTCCCCGGCAACGTGCCGAGGGACCTCAAGCTGCCGGCGGTCGCCACCCACGACATTGCCGCCGTCGCGGTGGACCTGCTATGCGACGACGCCTGGACCGGCCAGGAGTCAATCGGGGTCCTCGGGCCGGAAGAACTGTCCCTCAACGACATGGCTGCGATCATGAGCGACGTGCTCGGATGGCCGGTCCGCCACGAGCCGAGCGACCGCGACGCCGACAAGCAGATGCTGCTCGACTATGGGTTCTCCGAGGCCGTGGCTCAGGCGATGCAGGACATGGAGATCGCCAAGGAGCGCGGCATCGACAGCACACCTGCCGACACGGTCGCACATACGCCAACGACTTTTCGCGAGTTCGTGGCGAGCGTGCTCAAGCCGGCGCTGGCGGCCAGCGGCGCTTGAGCCGGTCCTTGTCGACACGGCGGCGTTGAGACCGTCATAGAGCACACCGTGGCCGCCCCGACGGTTCGGCTCAAGGGAGCCGCACCAGATCACTGACCCGTCCCGGAGCGCACGGCAGCGCGTCGCTCAGCGCATCGGTTGTCGTCAGCCCTCGCGGATCGTCATCGACGCGACCTGGTCACCCTCGAGCGCGAACTCGAAGCGGCTCAGGCCGTTGGCGTGGTTGCTGCGCCAGTCGCCGACGACCACGACGTTGCCGGACTCGGACGTCGTCACCGACTGCACGGTCAAGGTGCCGTCGCTCCCGATGAACTCGCGGCCGCTCCAGCCGTCGATGGCCTCACGGCCGCGGAAGGTGCGGCCCCAGTCGTCGACGAAGCCGTCGGCGGTGAAGAAGTCCAGGAAGGCCTCCTCATCGTGGCCGTTGACCGCGTCGATCAGGTCGGCGACGGGCTGCGGGATGTCGTTGGTCATGTCGTTCCTCCTCGGTCTGTCGGGTCAGCGGGTCGTGTAGCCGCCGTTGGCGAAGATGGTCTGCCCGGTGATCCACCATCCCTCGGTGGCCAGGAAGCGCACGATCGGCGCGATGTCCTCGATCTGGGTCAGCTGGTCACCCATCGCCTGCGACTTGTGGAAAGCGACGCGCTCCGGTGTCTCCTGACCATAGAAGAAGGGCGTGTCCATCGGCCCGGGAGCGATCGAGTTGACCGAGATCCCGCGGGCACCGAACTCCTTCGCCGCGGAGCGGGTGAAGTGCTCCACCGGCGACTTGCCACCCGCATAGGTGGAGTAGCCGTCGGTGAAGGCCGCCAGCAGTGAGGTCAGGATCGTGATCACCTTGCCGTCGTCCGCCAACTGGCGACCGGCCTCACGGAGGAAGAAGTACGCCGACTTCGCGTTGACGTCGAACATCTCGTCGTACTCGGTCTCGGTGGTGTCGACCATCGGCTTGCGCAGCACCTTGCCGACCGTGTTGACCGCGACGTCGACGGAGCCGAGCGCTGCGACGGCATCGGCGAAGAGGCGCTCGACGTTCTCGACCTTCGTGAGATCGCCGGTGAGCACGACGCCCTTGCCGCCGGCGGCCTCGACGGCGGCGAGAGTCTCCTCGGCTGCGGGTCGGGTGGACTCGGAGTTGTAGTGGATCGCCACGTTGGCGCCGGCGTCCGCGACCTGACGGCTGATCAGGCCACCGAGGTTCTTGGCGCCGGCGGCGACGAGGACGTTCTTGCCATCGAGGGTGGCAGCGGGCATCAGTGGTTCCTCCATCTCATCGATACACACTTTATGTATCACTCGTTGCCTCGTACTATATCGATGTGACACCAGAACGCAAGGGCGATACACGGCAGCAGCTCCTCGAGGCGGCTGCCGCCCTGATCAGCGACGCTCCCGGCCAGGACGTCCCGCTCCGCGCGATCTGCGACCGGGTCGGCGTGAAGCTCCCGACGCTCTACCACTTCTTCGGCAGCAAGGACGGCGTGCTCGAGGCGGTCATCGACTACGGCTTCGAGAGCTACCTGGCCCTCAAGCAGGACGCCGAGCCCACCGGCGACCCGATCGAGGACCTCCGCCACGGGTGGGACACCCACGTCCGGTTCGGGCTCGACCATGCCGGGTTCTACGCGCTGATGTACGGCCAGGTGACGCCCCATCGGCGTCCGGCCGCCGCGACCGCTCCGCACGCCGCCCTGGTCGAGCTGTGCCGGACGGCGCACGCGGAGGGCCGCCTCGCGGTCACCGCCGAGGAGGCGGCCGACCACGTGCTCGCCGCCAACGTCGGCGTGACCCTCTTCCTGATCACTGCCGAGACCCCCGACCTCGCCCTCTCCGCTCAGGTGCGCGACGCCACCATCGCCGCGATCACCGGCCTCGCGTCACCACCCACCGAAGGCGACGCTCGCGCCGCCCTCGCCCGCAAGCTGCTGCACGATCTGGCCGGTGCCGACCAGGATCTGGGGCAGGCCGAGGTGGCACTGCTGCGCAAGTGGCTGGGGGTGCTGGCGGCGTCAGCCCGTCCGTAGGCCGTCGTGACGTGCCGCCAGACGCCGCCACATGTCCCACGCCCGAGCGACTTGACCGGCCGTCGTCTCGGCGGCGGCACGGCCCTCGCCGGTGGTGAGCGGAACGACGTCGGTGAGAGGCAGGCTGCGCAGCTGGAGCGCGGCGTTCTCCTCGGCGTACACGGCCCGGTAGACCGCCAGCGGCAGGGACGATCCGACGGAGACGGAGCCGTGCCCCCGCATGAGCGCGAAGGGTGCTTCCCCCAACGAGGCGGCCAGGGCCGCGCCGAGCACCGCGTTGCGCACCAGCAGGTCGGTCGCATCACCGGCGGTCTCACGTATCTCGAACCGGGCGATCCCGTCGACCAAGAAGCCGGCCATGTGGAAGAGCGGCACCAGGGGGGTCGAGGACAGTCCGAAGGGGATGACCGAGGCTGAGTGGCTGTGCACGACCGCCTGGACGTCAGGACGCGCGCGGTAGATCTCTGCGTGGATGAAGCGCTCCAGGTACGACGGCGCCGCATCGTTCGTCGCACCGTCGAGGTCGTACTCCTGGATGTCGGTGGGTGTCACCAGCGCGGGCGCCATATTGCGGGCCAGCATGAACCGGTCGGAGCGCTCGGCGCTGCGCACGCTCACGTGCCCGAACGCATCGAGGACCCCCTGGTCGAACAGGATGTGGTTAGCCTCCGCAAGTTGCAGACGCAGGTCGTCAGTCATCGGATCTCCTCGGAGAAGGGGGCGCCGGCGGCGCTCAGCAGATCGATCAGGTCGGCATCATTGGTCGGGCGCACGTTGTTGGCACGAAACGGGTTGCGGGCACTCGCCTCGAGCATCCGACGGCCGTCGACCGTGCTCGCTCCGGAGCGTTCGTCGAGGGCCGTGAACGAGGCGACCAGCCCCAGTTCGTCGTACAGGCCGTCCACCAGAGGCAGCACTGCGCGCGCCTCCGGAGCGAGCAGTGGCGCATTGAAGCGAGCGACGTGCGGGAGCAGAACCGCGTTCTGCAGCCCGTGCGGCACCCGGACCCACGGCGACGACGACAAAGCGTGCACCAGCGCGAGGCCGCTGTTGCCGCACGCCATGTTGGCCGCGCAACTCGCCTCGAGGAGCTCCTGAAGGGCGTCGTCGTTGGAGCCGGCGACGTTCTTGCCGTCATCGGCCCCGGTCGCCGCGGCCGGCAGTCGCTCGATGATCGAGCGGGCTGCCGGAAGCGCGGTAGCGGTGGTGAAGTAGCTCGCTCCCCGTGCCCACAATGCCTCGAGTGCGTGGGAGAGCGCGTCGAGCGCAGAGTAGATGAGCGGATCGCGCGGGAGGGTGCGCAGAACCGTCGCATCGAGGACCGCCGCCCGGGGAGAGCAGAGCTCCCCCCGGACCACGATCTCGTTCTCGCGCCCGGCCTCGTGGAGCACGAGTGCATTGGAGACCTCACTGCCGCTGCCCGCCGTGGTCGGGACGGCGATGGTTGGCGCGGGTTGCTCGCCGACCTTGTCGCGGCCTTCATAGGCATCGATGCGTTGGTCGTTGGTGAGTCGGATGCCGACCGCCTTCCCGACGCCGAGCGCCGAGCCGCCGCCGACGGCGAGCACGCACCGCGCCCCGGCCGCGCGCGCTTGGTCGACCGCCCGCTCGACGGCCCCGATGTCGGGGTCGGGGTCGACGAGAATGCGGCTGATGACACGCGTTTCAGGCGCGTACGCGAGCACTCGGTCGAGTACGCCCGCAGTGTCCAACGCGGTGTCAGCGACGAGCACGACCTCGCGGCGTCCGAAGCTGGCAACAAGCCCATCGAGTCGGGCCAGGCTGCCGATCCCGGACACCACCTCGGTGCGGACGGCGTACCGCGGGAAGACCGTGGTCACGTCAGCTCCGAGGTGACGAGGTCGTCGGCACCGGTGCGGCTGACGTTGGATTCGAGCAGCCGCGCGCAGCCGGGGCAGACGTATTCGCGCAGCTCCAGCTCCTCATGCAGCCGGAGCAACGGCCCATGGGCGCTGGCCGGGACCGTGCGGCGGTGCGCCGCCTGCTTCCAGTTCGGGCCTGCCCCGAGGTCCTGCCCGCACGAGCACCGCACGTGACCGTCCTCGGCGACGACGAGATCGGGGGTGAGGCAGCGGCCGGTCCCGCCCTCGAACGTGGCCGGTGAGGCAGGGGTGGCCGGGGTCGCGTCGAGTCGCGCCGCACGGATCGCGGCACGCCGCTCGGCGGTCGCCGTGTCGTCGACGGCAAGGGTGTCGTCCACCACCACCCCGTAGATCTCACTGGCCGTGACACGGGCGACCTGCCGGGTCGCCACATCGTGGGCCACCTGCGCGGGATCTCGGTCGAGCGGGTCGCCGTACCCACCGCCGCCCTGGAAGCTGTAGGCGACCGCATCGCCGCGGCGCAGTGTGAAGAAGCCGGGCTTGGCGTTCATGATCTCTCGCTCACCGACCCACGATTCGTGGTCAGCGGCCGAGAGCACCCGACCCACCGGCGAGACGCCATCGACGCGGTGCAGAAGCTCGTTGCGGTTGCAGGAGCCTTCGAGGCCACCGAAGATGCCGGCGCTGTTGGGTACTTCGACACCGTGACCGATCAGCATCGCCTGCAGCTCCTCCGCGCCGTGGGGGGTGAGGGCGAGACCGACGGTCGAGCCGCCACGTTGGCGGCCTGGACCCGAGGAGTCAGGGACGATTCCCCGGTAGAGGAAGAGGATCTGGCCGTCGGCCTCGTGCGACTCGACGTTCGCGATCGCGGGTCGTGGCACGCAGAAGTCGCCGGAGGCTGTCAGTCCGTCATGGTCGTGGTACGCGCCACCGCCTCCGGCGGTGGAATCGAGGAGGAACGTGCCGTACGGATCGCCGTCCGGGTAGAGGCCGTTGAGCACCATGACGCTCATCGATCCCTTGGTCACCCCAGCACCGTGCCGAGCACTGTCGGGTGCAGTCGTCACCAGGCGGGAGAGGGCACTGAACGCGACGTTCGTGACGACCCAGACCGCTGAGACGGTCGCGCTGGAAACCGGCGCCGGCCAGTTCGCGTTCGCCACCGTCCCCTTCGGTGCGGTGATCGATACCGGCCGCAGAAGGCCCTCGTTCCACCGCAGGTTCGGAGCGAGTGTCGGCAACAACGCGGTGAAGACGCCGGCCACGAGGCCGGAGTACGTACAGTTGATGAATCCCGGCGCCTGGTCGGAGGTGCCGGTGAAGTCGAAGTCGAGGGAGTCGCCGGTCTTCGTCACCGTCAGCCGGAACTCGTAGAGCTTGTTCTCGTGACCGTCGTGCTCGATCCAGTCGACAGCACGGAAGACGCCATCGGGGAGCTCGCTCAGCGCCTGACGCAGCTCGCGCTCGGAGTGGTCGAGCTCATGCCCCATCACCTCGAGCACGGTCTCCAGCCCGTACCTCTCGAAGAGCTCGGAGAGGCGTCCGGCGGCGACGTTGTTGGCCGCGATCATCGCCTTGAAGTCCAACCCCACCGTCGTGGGCATCCGAGTCATCCCCATCAGCATCGACCACAGGTCGGAGCGGATCTCGCCCCCCTCGACCAACTTGATGCCGGGCAGAAGCATGGCTTCCTCCTGGATGCCGCGAGCGGCCAGGCTCCAGCTGCCGAAGTTCATGCCTCCCACGTCGATCTGGTGGGCACAAGCGCCCACCCATGCGACCCGTCGTCCCTCGGCGAAGACGGGCGCGACGAAAGTGACGTCCATCTGATGGAGCGCGCCCTTGTACGGGTCGTTGAGGACGAACATGTCGCCCTCCGCAATCCCGGGGTTGTCCTCGCAGTCGGCAATGATGTTGCGGACCACGCTGGCCATCGAGCCCGAGTGGAAGAGCACCTGCGGACCCATCGTGACGACCGAGCCGTCGCCGAGGTAGACACCCACGTTGAAGTCGGTCGCCTCGGTGACGACCGGTGATCCCGAGACGTTCTTCAGGGTGATCGCCTGTTCCTCGGTGATCGCCGAGAGCTTGTTGCGGATGACCTCGAACGTGATCGGGTCGAGTGCGGTCGTGGTGCTCATGCGTCTGCTCCTGTCTCGGGAGTGATCAGCAGGTTGCCGATCGTGTCGACGTGGACCCGCTGGCCGTGGGCGACGTAGACGGTGGTGGTAGGGTGTTCGACGACGGCCGGACCCGCAAGCTGTCGATCGGGCTCCATCGCGTCCCAATCGATGACGGCGGCCTCGCACCAGTCGCCGGCGCGGACGTCGAACACCGCCCGGGTGCGCGTCACAGCTCCGGTGGTGGGTTCGAAGGCTCGGAAGGTGGGCTTGACGGTGCGGCCGATGCCGGCCACTCGGAAGGTCGTCAGCTCGATCCCTGCCTCACGGAAGCCAGAGCCCTTGCCGTAGGTCTCCTCGTAGGTCCGCTCGAAGAGAAGTACGAGCTCCCGAAGACAGTCGGGGTCGTCGAGATCGCCGGTCACCGGGATGATCAACTCGTGGGTCTGGCTGCGGTAGCGCATGTCGACCGAGCGGTCGATCACGATGTCCCCGTCCGCGACGGCATCACCCGCGAGCTTTGCCAGCACCTCGGCCTCGAGCTCCTTGAAGATCTTCTCGATGTGCGTGCGGTCGAACTCCTCCCAGGGCTCGGCGCTCGCGCGCGAGCTCCGCAGGGACTCCGAACGCTCGGCGCCGTGGTGGATGTCGGCACTCAACGCACCGTAGGCACTATGGGCCATCGAGGTCGCCGGCACGACGATCGATGCGACGCCCAGCTCGGCGCCAAAGCCCGCGCAATGCATCGGCCCGGCGCCGCCGTATGCGTAGAGCACGAAGTCACGCGGGTCGTGGCCACGGCCAACCGTCAACTCACGCAACGTGTCGGCCATCCGGGCATCTACGATCTCGCGGACGCCAGCGGCAGCCTCGACCACGCTGATGTTCAGCGGCTCCGCGAGCTGAGTGCGGATCGCCTCCTCCGCAGCGGCCTTGTCGATCGTCATCCGGCCGCCCAAGAAGTTCTCGGGGTCAATGACCCCGAGAGCGACGTCGGCGTCAGTCACGGTGACCTGTGTGCCTCCTCGCTGGTAGCAGACCGGGCCCGGGAACGACCCGGCGCTGGCCGGTCCGACGCGGAGTTTGCCGTTGACGACGGTCGCGATCGATCCACCCCCGGCACCGATGGCGGTGATGTCCACCATGGGGGTGGCGACGTGATACTTGGCGACCTCGGTGACCGCCTTGACGACCGGCTTGGCGTCGATGACCAGGCCGACGTCGAAGCTTGTGCCGCCCATATCGGAGGTGATGATGTTGCGGTGGCCGAGCTGTGCCGCCAGGTGGTGCGAACCGAGCACGCCGCCGGTCGGGCCACTTCCGAGCAGCAAGACGCCGCGTTGAGCGGCGTCCCGAGCGCTCATCACGCCGCCGATGCTGTTGAGCACACTGAACCGGCCAGCCAGGCCCTCCTCGCGTAGGCGGGTCTCGAGGCTCTCCAAATAGCGTTCGACGACCGGGCCCAGGTAACTGTTGAGCACCGTGGTCGCCGTCCGCTCGTACTCGCCGAGCACCGGGTTCACCTCGCTCGAGAGGCTGATGTACGCCGACGCGCCGGCCAGCTCGCGGATGATCTCACCGATGCGACGCTCGTGCGCCGGGTTGCGGAACGACCAGAGCAGCGACACCGCGAACGAGACGATGCCGGCGTCCAGCAACCGCTGCACCTCCGCGCGAACGGCCGTCTCGTCCAGCGGCACGATGACGTGGCCAGCGTGGTCGACCCGCTCCGGCACCTCCGCGATGAGGTCACGCGAGACGATCGGCTCGGGGTAGGTGCGCTCGCTGAAGTCCCCCAGCTTCTCGACCGGAACGCCGGCGGTGAAGCCCATCAGTCGCTGGATGATCAAGGTGTCGCCGAAGCCCTGCGTCGTGATCAGCCCGGTCGGCCGGCCCCGGCGCTCGATCAGCGCGTTGGTCGCCTGCGTGGTCCCGTGGCCGAAGGTCGCCACCCTTCCGAGCAGCTCGCGCACACTCTCGCCGCGGTGCTCCGCAACCAAGGCAAGTGCGTCGAAGACGCCGACATCGAGCGAGTCGGGCGTGGTGGGTGCCTTGGTGGCGTAGACCCCTCCCACCGCGTCCATCACCACGATGTCGGTGAACGTACCGCCCGTGTCGACGCCGATGTAGAGGTCCCGGCTCTGGCCGGACTCGTTGTCGTACTTGATGGTCATAGTGACTCCTCGGGTTTCCTTCGCGGCGGACGAGGACGGCGGTTGCACCACCCGTCCCTGGGTGATGCCCGTCACGCCGATGAACACCATCGTGTTGCACAGCAGAAGTCTGAGCCAGATACTTCTGGGATGCAGAAGCCCGAGAAGTCGCGCGAGGTCCCCGCCTACATGGTGACCTCGGTCGACCGCGCCTTGCGGCTGATCCAGATGTTGCGCGATCACGGCGAGCTCCGACTTCGCACCGCAGCCCGTGACCTCGACGTCGCCGAGTCAACCGCCCACCGCCTGATGTCGATGCTGGTCTTCCACGGCTTCGCCCTGCAGGACGAGTCGAAGGCCTACCGACCTGGCCCGGCGCTCGGGGTCGGCCCCGTCGGCTTGTCCTGGACACGGCAACTGCGCGATGTCGCCGTTCCGCACCTTGAGCTGCTGTCCAATCGAACAGGCGAGACCGCCAATCTGGTGGTGAGAGTCGGCACCAAGATCCACTTCCTGTTCAGCCAGGAGGGCAATCGGACCCTCCGTATCGTCTCGCGGATGGGCGCCGTGTTACCGGCCAGCACGTCGGCCGGCGGCAAGGCTCTGCTCGCCGACCTTCCCGACGACACCCTGCACCAGCTCTACAGCAACCCGGGCGCCACGGCGATGGGTGACGCTCTCAGCGAGCAGCAGCTCGCTGCACTGCGACGCGAGCTCAGGGCATGCCGGCGCAACGGCTTCGCCACGACCAACCAGCAGACCGAGAAGGGCGTGAGTGCAGTCGCCGTACCCTTGCGCGACGGCGGCGGCCGCGCGATCGCCTCCCTGTCGATCTCGGCTCCGTCGGCGCGCTTCACCGAACTACTGGCCCCGGAGTCGATCCAACTGATCGTGGCCAGCCAGCACGAACTGCAGAACGACGTCACGGCCGTCGGCCTCTGAGAGGCTCGCCCACCGATCGGCGCCGTGATCCCCCGGAGGATCACGCCATGATGTTGATGACCTTCTCCTCGGTGTAGGAGAGCAACTCCTCGAGGCACTCTTCCTTGCCGCCCACCCCCGAGGCCTTCACCCCGCCGTAGGGAACGTTGAGGAAGTGCTGGCTGGAGCCATTGACCCACACGAATCCCGCCTCCAGAGCACGGGCGACGCGCACGGCCCGGTCGAGATCCTTGGTCCAGACACTGCCGGTAAGCCCATAGTCCACGCTGTTGGCGACGGCGACCGCCTCGTCCTCGGAGTCGAACGGAATCACCGAGAGGACCGGACCGAAGACCTCCTCGCGTGCGATACGGGACGCCGGCGCCACCTCGGTCAACACGGTAGGGGCCACGAAGAGCGAGTCCTCGAAATCCGGGCCGTCGGGCCGGCCGCCGCCGGTGCGGACCACGGCTCCCTCCTCGACGGCGATTTCGATGTACGACCTCGACTTGTCGAATTGGGCGCGATTGATCATCGTGCCCTGTTCGGAGGTCTCCTCGAGCGGATCCGCGACAGTGCGGGCTTCGACCAGCTCGACCACGCGCTCGACCAGCCGGTCGTGCAGCGAGCGGTGCACGAGCAACCGGGAGTTGGATCCGCAGGACTGGCCGGACCAGGTGAAGTTCATGCCGGCGACGGCGCCGGCGGCGGCCTTCTCCAGATCGGCATCCTCAAACACGAGCATCGCGTTCTTGCCTCCGAGTTCGAGCGTCACGTGCTTGACGCCGCTCTCGGCGGCCGCTCGCTGGATGGCCCGGCCGGTCGGCTCGGAGCCGATGAAGCCGATCCGGCGCACGGCCGGGTGCCGGACCAGTCGGTCCGGTGCTGCGGGACCGTTCCCGACCACGACATTGACCACACCGGGTGGGAAGACCTGGTTGGCGAGCTCTGCCAGCCGCAGGGTCGAGAGCGGCGCCGCCTCCGGAGGCTTGACGACGACCGGGTTGCCGGCAACCAGCGGGGCGGCCATACGGCAGGCAAACATCAGGGGGTGGTTGTACGGAAAGATCTTTGCAACGACCCCGACCGGCTCGCGCACGGTGAGGTGCAGGTTCGGGCTCGCCGGAATGGTCGCGCCCTTCATCTCCAGCGCGAAGCCGGCGTACATCCGCATCTGCCCGAGCGCGATCTCTACGTCGAAGCGAGCATTGGAGATCGGTGAGCCGGCGTCGATGGTGTCCAGCATCGCCAACTCCTCCCCGTGTTGCTCGACGAGATCGGCGAGCCGTCTCACCAGCTCGGCGCGCTGGAGGGCGGGCACGGCTCGCCACACCGGCAAGGCCGCCTCGGCCGCCTCGACCGCGCGATCGACGTCGGCCGGCGAAGCATCAGGTACCTGGGCCAGCGGCGCCCGGCTGTAGGGATCGCTCACCTCGAATGTCGCCCCGCCCTCGGCGGAGACGAGCTCGCCGCCGATCAGAAGGCGCCAGTCACGTGCCCCCCAGGCCGCGATCTCCTCGGCCCGGGCTGCCCGGGTGGGGGCGTTGCTGGCGGTAGGTGTTGATCGGTTCATCTCGTCCTCCACGATCCGGATCCGGTGCCACTCCACCATCGCGCACCACAGAATCTGAGAGGAACTAGATTCCTCAATACAGAAGTCGAAAGCCCTGGGATCCGCCCTCGATGGGAGATGCCGGTCTACAGCTGGGCGAGATCGGCGCTGATCCGCGCGGCGGCTCGCTGCAGGACGGCTACCAAACGCGGCAGCCCCTGCTTGTCGTAGCGGACCGAGGGCATCGACACCGACAGCGCAGCCACTGCTGTGCCCTCCCCGTCACGCAGTGGCACACCGACCGCCACCACGCCGTGCTCGGAACGCTCGTGGTTGACGGCGAAGCCCTGCCGTCTGATGCGCGCGAGCTCGGTGCGAAGACGTGGGAGATCCGGCCGCTCGTGGGCCCGCTCGGTGAAACGTTCCTCCGAATAGAGCGCTCGGAGGTCGGGCGCCGGCAGCTCGGCGAGGAGCAGCAGTCCGCCGGTCGTCTGGACGGCGGGGAAGACCATGCCTTCGCGCGAGCTCACGCGAAGGGTGCGGGCCGCCTCCACGCTGGCGACGAACCGGGTCAGGTCGCCGGTACGGATGGTCAGATTGACGGACTCATCCAACGTCTCGACGAGCCGGTGCAGGTGAGGGAGCGCTACCGTTCGCTGCCGTGAGGTCGTCGACTGTGAATGTGCGGCCAGTTCCAGGACGGGTCCGGGATGGTAGACCCGACGCTCGTCCTGTACCGCGAAGTCACGGTAGACCAGGGTCTGCAGAACCCGATGGGCGGTCGAGCGAGCGACCCCCAGCCGTGCGGCGACCTCGCTGACGGTCAGACCGCCCTCGAGCTGCAGCATCACGGCGACCCGCAGAGCGTGATCGGCGCTGGTCAGAACATAGGCCGGCGGCTCCTTGAGCGGCGGACGAGCCACGATTCGCTCCGTTCCAGATAACAGAATCCACTATTCCAGATTGGTTGGAAGCATAAGCCTCGAACCATGAACACTGTCCAGACACCGGTCCGCCTCACCGCGGTGACCGCGCCCGATCAGCCGGACGTGACACCCGAGCTCGAGGCGCTCTACCGCGGCTTCGAGCAGGAGCTGCTGGTGCCGCTGTGGACCGAGATCAGCGACCTCATGCCGGCTCATCCGCACTCCCGCGCGGTGCCACACCGCTGGGAGTGGCAGCACCTGTTGCGCCTCGCCGATCAAGCCGGCCAGATCGTCCCGGTCGGACGTGGAGGTGAGCGCCGCGCGATCGCTTTGGCGAATCCGGCACTCGGCGGGCGACCCTTCGCCACACCAACCCTGTGGGCCGCCATCCAGTACCTGATGCCAGGCGAGGACGCACCCGAGCACCGGCACACGCAGCATGCGTTCCGATTCGTCGTCGAGGGCTCAGGCGTCTGGACCGTCGTGGGAGGCGACCCGGTGCCGATGAATCGCGGCGACTTCCTGCCCCAGGCCGGCTGGAACTGGCACGCCCACCACAACGCGACCAAGCAGCCCATGGCCTGGATCGACGGCCTCGACATCCCGTTCCAATACACGAATGAATCCCAGTTCTTCGAGTTCGGGCGGGGCGAGATCAGCGATGCCGAGAGGATCACGCCCGACCGCTCGCGGTCCGAGCGCCTGTGGGCCCACCCTGGCCTGCGTCCCGTTGGCGTCTCCCACACCGCGGGCGGATCCCCCCTGCTGGCCTACAAGTGGGAGTACACCGACCGTGCCCTCGCGGATCAGCTCGCGCTCGAGAAGGAGGGGTACGGCGGCACCGTCGAGCCGGGACACGCTGCGGTCAGGTTCTGCAACCCGATGGACGGATCCGATGTGCTGCCCACGATCCGCGCAGAGTTCCACCGGCTCGCCCGCGGCGTCGAGTCGCGACCGGTGCGGGAGACCGGCTCCTCCGTCTACCAGGTGTTCGACGGCGCCGGCACCGTCACCGTCGGTGACACGACCTGGTCGGTGACCCGCGGCGACCTCTTCGTCGTGCCGTCCTGGCAACCGTTCTCGGCTCGCTCGGACGCCGGCACGAGCGATTCCGACTCGGGTGCCCTCGATCTCTTCCGCTTCTCCGACGCGCCCATCTTCGAGGCGCTCCACCTCGACCGCACTGCCAAGGACGACTGATGACCAAACTCGCCACGATCCGCACTCCCGACGGCACGCGCGCCGTTCGCAAGGACGGGGAGGTCCACGTCGACCTCGGCCATCCCGATGTCGGCAGCTACCTCGCCGCGGGGTCCCCCGCGCCACGCAGCGACGCGCCGACGTACTCAGTCGACGACGCGAGCTTCGCGCCCGTGGTGACTAATCCGTCGAAGGTCATCTGCGTCGGACACAACTACACCAACCACATCAAGGAGATGGGCCGCGACCTGCCGGAGTATCCGACGCTCTTCCCGAAGTTCGCCGACACCCTGGTCGGCGCGTACGACGACATCGTCAAGCCCGGAGAGACGGACGCGTTCGACTGGGAGGTCGAGCTCGCGATCGTGATCGGAGCGACGGTGCGGCGGGCCGACGACATGCAAGCCGAGGCGGCCATCGCCGGGTTCACGGTGATGAACGACATCTCGGTGCGTGACTGGCAGTTCCGCACGATCGAATGGACGCAGGGCAAGATCTGGGACGCCACGACACCACTCGGCCCGTACCTGGTCACCCCCGACGAGGTCGGTGGCGTCCGCCCGGCTCTCCAGGTGTCGACCACGGTCGACGGCACCGTCATGCAGAGCGATGACACCGGCACCCTGCTGTTCGATCCGGTCTTCCTGGTCAGCTACATCTCAACGATCATCACGCTCCGCCCTGGCGACATCATCGCAACCGGCACCCCCGCTGGGGTGGGCCATGCACGTGACCCGAAGGTGTATCTGACCGGTGGCGAGACCGTCGTCGCCGAGGTCGGCGACCTCGGCGCCTGCGTCAACCGGATCGTCTGATGTCGCGGACCGCCGGCGAGACCCGCGGCTGGGTCGAAGAGGGCACCCGTCTCATGCTGGAGGCGACCGCTGGGCTGACCGACGAAGAGGTGCGGCGCGCGTCGACCCTTCCCGGCTGGACCGTGGGCCAACTGGTCGCCCACGTCGCCGCCAACGCCGAGGCCCTCAGCAACCTCGCGAGCTGGGCTGCCACCGGTGTCGAGACGCCGATGTACCCCTCGGTCGCGGCACGCGATGCCGCGATCGAGGCCGCTCGCTCGCTCGATGCGACCGAGGTCCTCACCCTGCTGACCGAGAGCACCGAGCGACTCGCCCGAGGGTTCGACACCCTCACCCCCGCCCAGTGGGAGGCCGAGGTCACCACCATCCAGGGTCGGACGCTGCCGGCCACCGAGATCCCCTGGCTGCGTGCACGCGAGGTGTGTGTGCACGCGGTCGACCTCGCACGCGGCGTCACGTTCACCCACCTGCCCGACGGCTTCCTCGTCGCGCTCATCGAGGAGATCCGTGCCAAGCGCGGGCTGGCGTCCCTTCCCGACGGGCCACCCGCCGAAGTCGCGGCGTGGCTGGCCGGACGCCCTCATCACCTGACCGATGCTCCGGCGCTCGGTCCGTGGCTCTAGGAGAACCCATGAACGAGATCGACGTCCTCATTGTCGGCGGTGGCATCGGCGGCCTCGGCGCGGCCTACTCACTGCGCCGCCAGGGACTCGCCGTCCGCGTGCTCGAGTCGGCACCGGCGTTCGGGGAGGTCGGCGCAGGGATCCAGCTGGCCCCGAACTGCACGCGGATCCTCGATGATTACGGCTTGCTCGACGAGGCTCGCAGCCTGGGCGTCCTGCCCGACGCGATGGTGATGCGCGACGCCGTCGACGGCGACGAACTGACCCGGCTCGACCTGCGCGACATGGAGCACCGCTACGGCTTCCCCTATCTGGTCATCCACCGCAGCGACCTGCACGCCATGCTCCAGCGCGCGTGCGAACGATCGGGCGTCGACCTCGCCACGAGCCAAGAGGTCGTCGACTACCAGAACACCGCCGACGGCGCCCGTGTCGTGCTGGCCGACGGCCACACCGAGCAGGCGCGCGTCGTCATCGCCGCCGACGGGCTGCACTCGGTTGCCCGCAAGCACCTGGTCGACGACCAGCCGGTCTCCTCGGCGTACGTCGCCTATCGGGGCACCGTGCCGACGACAGACGGACGAGCCGCCGATGTCGATCTCTCGGAGGTCGTCGTCTACATCGGACCGCGATGCCACTTCGTGCACTACGGCCTCAGGGGCGGCGAGCTGCTCAACCAGGTCGCGGTGTTCGAGTCACCGAAGGCACGGGCGGGTGTGGAGGACTGGGGCACGCCCGACGAGCTCGACGACGCCTTCTCCGAGACCTGCTCGTTCGTGCAGGACGGTCTGCCGTTCATGTGGCGCGACAAGTGGTGGCGGATGTTCGACCGCGAGCCGCTGATGAACTGGCTGCACGGCAACGTCGTGCTGCTCGGCGATGCCGCACATCCCCCGCTGCAGTACATCGCGCAGGGCGCGATCATGGCCATCGAGGACGGCTGGGTCCTCGGCGAACACGTCGCCCGCCACCGCGACGCGGATGGTGGCGTCGACTGGCCGGCTGCGCTCGCGGCCTACAACGCCGTCCGCCCCGAGCACTGCCGTCGCGTACTGACCACCTCCCGCGCCTGGGGCGAGTTGTGGCACCACGACGGCGCGAAACGCGAACAACGAAACGCCCTCCTCCACGCCCGCGAAACCACCGACTACTCCTTCATCGACTGGCTCTACGGCCCCACAGCGCTCGTCCCCCAGGACGAGCCCACGATGTTCGACACGATCCCGCTGAGTTCCGCCGCGAACACGAGCGACTGACCAGACCAGCCATCGAGGCCAGGACATCGGCGGTGGGGCAGGAACCGGTGACCTACGGCGTCACGGACACGACGCGGCGTGGGAGTGACGGCGCGCCTACCACGGGCAGGTCGCCCTGCTCGACCGGTCGGCAGCCCCGCTCAGGGGCGGCCGCCGTGCGGCACCTCGACCTCGACCGCGAGGAGTCGGCCCTCGCGGGCAGCCTTGCGTGCGTCCTCGTGGAAGTCAGGAGCCGAGCACAGGAACAGGGTGCGGCCGTCGGCGCCGCCGAGCATGCAGGCGAACACGCCGCTGCCGGGCTCGACCGACTGCTCGATCGCGCCGCCCTCACGCACACGGATGGCCCGCTGGCCGACGGCGTCGGCGACCCACAGAGCACCCTCGGCGTCGAGGCCGCAACCGTCCGGTGCCACGACGACCTGGCCGAGCATGGGCTCAAGGTCACGCTCGGTGGGGACGGGGCCGAACTCGGCCCACACCCGTCGGTTGGCGAGCGACCCGTCGTCGGCGATGTCGAACGCGGTGATGCGGTTGCCGAAGGTCTCGCACACCAACAGCGTCCCGTCGTCGGTGATGACGCTGCCGTTGGGGAACAGCATGTCCTCGGCCGCCACGGTGACTGTGCCGTCCGGGTCGACCCGCAACAACCGTGCAGGCTCGAGGCGGGCGCCGCCCATGAGGTCGAAGCCGAACTCCCCGACGTAGGCACGCCCGTCGGCGGCGACCACCATGTCGTTGGGGTGGCCGGCGACGTATGACGAAAGGTCGGCGTGGACGCTGAGCGTGCCGTCGTCCTCGAGCCGCAGGATGCGGGCATCGCGCATCGACACAACCAGCAGCCGACCGTCGGGCAGCCACCCCAGACCGGAGGGCTGCTGCGGCACCTCGACCTCGACCCGCAGGTCGCTGCCGTCGGCGGCGGCGAAATAGACGGCGTAGGTGTAGAAGTCGGCGAACCAGATCCGGCCGTCGTGCCAGCGCGGGCACTCGAGGTAGGACAGGTCGTCGATCACGGTACGAGGCTCGGTGCTCATGGATCCTCCGCAGAACAGTGGGGGTGGACGGGGGTGCTCAGCGGGCGGCGTCGAGGAAGCGCTCGAGCTCACGCTTGACGTCGGGCCCGCAGGGCTGGAAGACGATCTCCGAGACACCGCGGTCGCCGAGCTCGTCGACCTTGTCGCGCACCTCGGTGCGGGTGCCGCTCAAAGTGACGTCGCGCAAGGTGACGTGGCCGCCGGCCTCCCACGCCGCCTGATCGGCCTCGTTGAGCCCGACGCAGTGCTGCGCGTGTACCGCCAGGTGCTGCTCGCCCTCGGGGGCGCTCTCGACCACCTTCATCCACTGCTCGCCGCCGGGCAGCTGCCGGACGGCGTCCGGGCCGCCGAACTCGTAGGCGCCGTGCAGCGAGAGGGCCCATCCCGGGCCGCCGGCGGCCCGCGCATGGTCGGAGTCCTGAGGCTCGTCGTCATCGAGCACGGTGCCCCACGCCAGGTAGGCGGACCACTCGTAGTCACCGGCGAAGTCGGGCAGCTGCAGGGTGGAGTAGAGACCGTCGGCGAGCGCGGACGCCACCTTGTTGCCCTTCGGGCCGAGGGCGCTGATGATCGTCGGCACCTCGATCGGCCGGATCGGTGCGTGGCCGTCGGGGTGGAGCATCTGCATGCGCGCGCCCTCCCACTCGATCACCTCGCCGCGCAGAAGCCCTTGGAATGCGCGGATGTAGCGGTCCATGAAGGCCCAGGTGATGGCTCCGTAGCCCATCGCGCGACGTCCGGTGAACCCGGTGCCGAAGGCGATGGCGACGCGGCCGGGAGCGAGGTCGCACAACGTCGCGGTCGCTGCAGCGTTGGCCATCGGGTGGCGCAGGCTGGGCACCAGGACGCCGGGCCCGAGTCCGATCCGCTCGGTGCGGTCGGCGGCCCGGGCCAGGGTCATCCAGACGTCCGGGCTCTGCTGGGGAGTGTCGTAGACCCAGGCTCGCTCGTAGCCGAGCTGCTCGGCGACCGCCATCATCTCTGGCGAGTCCAACGCCGTCGGAAATGCGCACGACACCTTCATGGCTGCTCTCTTCCTGTGAGGCGGACGCGGCGTCGCGTTCGGAGGCGGCGCCGTTGCCGTAGAATGAGTTACTAAGCGCATAGTCACATCCGCCCGATAGCGTGTCAAGGCTCACACCGGCCGGCACCGCTCGCAGCACGAAAGGCTTCCGATCTTGGCGAAACCACGGCAGGCGCGGCTCACGGCTGAAGAGGTCGGCCTGCTCCCTGAGCTCGACGACGAGTCACCGACCCTTTGGAGCAACCAGCTGCACGACGTCGCCCGTGGCCTGCTCACCTCAGCGGTCCGCTGCTTCGCGTCGAACGGCTTCCACGGCACGACCACGCGCGACATCGCGAGCGTGGTGGGCCTCAGCCCGGCCGCGATGTACGTCTACTTCCCGTCGAAGGAGCGCGTGCTCTTCGAGGTCATCCGCACCGGGCACGAGCGGGTCCTCGAGCACATCCGCGAACCCGAGGTCGAGCAGATCGAGAGCTCGGCCGACCGGCTTGCCGAGGTCGTCGCTCGCTACACCTCGTGGCACGCCCGCCATCACGTCATCGCGCGCGTGTGCCAGTACGACCTGGCCGCTCTCAGCGTCGAGCACTACCAGGAGATCCTCGACCTCCGGCACCAGACCAATGTCGTCTTTCGCAGCGCGGTCCAGCACGGTTGCGACGACGGCAGCTTCACCGACGTCGACGTCAACCGCATCGCCCGCGCGATGCTGTCGCTCGGCATCGACCTGGTCCGCTGGTACCGCCGCGACGGCGCCGACACACCCGACGAGCTGGGCTGCTTCAACGCCGAACTCGCGCTGAAACTGGTCACCTGACCGTGCGCGTGCCCGTGGCCCGTCGGACGTAGGCAGGGGCACACGGACGACGGTCGGTCCGCTAGACGACGAAGGCCCCGGATCCGAGGACCCGGGGCCAGCCACTCACGTGCGCGAGGGGGGAGTTGAACCCCCACGTCCTTTCGGACACACGGACCTGAACCGTGCGCGTCTGCCTATTCCGCCACTCGCGCGTGAAGCCCGGCAAGGCTATCCCAGTGGAGGGGTGGAGCCCAAAATCACCGGGCCCGTCTCCGGCGCGGACGCCACGTCCCGTTCCAGTGAGGGCGCCACCGATACGATCGGGTGACCCGTGGGACGGGTCGGACGGTTGAGACTGCCCGGAGCGATGACCGGGCCGCGTACAGGAAGGAGGGCAGCACGTGGGTGGTCTGCAGCGCTTCGAGCAGCGGCTGGAGTCGGCGATCTCCGGAGTGTTCGCCCGCACCTTCCGCAGCGCCGTGCAGCCGGTGGAGATCGCCGCAGCCCTGCAGCGCGAGCTCGACAACAAGGCCCAGGTGCTCTCGCGACAGCGCAAGCTGGTGCCGAACGCGTTCGTCGTCGAGCTCTCCGACGGCGACCTCGAGCGGCTCTCGGCCTACGACTCAGCCCTCGAGAGCGAGCTGACCGAGCAGCTGACCGATCACGCCGAGTCCCAGTCCTATGTGTTTCCCGGGCCGATCCGCATCGGGTTCGAGCGGGGGGAGGACCTCGGCACCGGGCGCTTCCGGGTGCGCAGCAAGGCGGAGGCCGCGGTCACCGGCCACGCGCGGCGCCCGGGCAGCCAGCGCACCCGCGTCGTGCTCGAGGTCAACGGCACCCAGCACTCGCTGCAGAGCCCCGGCCTCGTCGTCGGGCGCGGCAGCGAGGCCGACATCCGCATCAACGACCCCGGGGTCAGCCGGCGGCACGCCGAGTTCCTGGTCACCGCACAACCCGCGGACGGCGTCCCGCCGGGCGCCGGG
>Ga0164243_10000858_pt1 | contig 53181 bp, 42 predicted proteins | sample OricompcompostOP_FD_108781 | JGI IMG/M metagenome (GOLD analysis project Ga0164243, IMG submission 108781) | Organic Plus compost microbial communities from Emeryville, California, USA - Original compost - Organic plus compost (OP) | ecosystem: Engineered > Solid waste > Mixed feedstock >... | reverse complement strand
TTTATCGACGGCTTCACTGATTGCACGGACGGTTTTAAGAAGCTGGTAATCGGGGGACGGCAGCACGGTATGGAAGGTGACAATCGCGGGCTTATTGAGATGGTAAAGCAATAACAGCAGGTGTTGAGCTAACGGCGCTAGTCGCCACTAAAGGTTGGAATATTCCGGATAACTTGATGGCCAAAGAACAGGAAATGCTGGACGACCTCATGGCACTCGAAGGTGCTGCGTTCGACCGGGAGTTCGCCCGGAAGATGGTGCTTTCGCATCAGGAAGCCGTCTCCCTGTTTGAACGCGCTTCGGGACCTGACGGCGTAGTAGACGATGATCTGAGGGAATGGGCGAGTGGAAAATTGCCGACGCTGCGGGCGCATCTAGAGGACGCACAGGAGCTGGATGCACAGATTAATCCCTAGTGTATATCAATAAGCCCTGATGAATACTCAACGGGCGATTTCCTTCTTGATAAAAAAGTCGATTGTAGTTTTCTTTGGGATCACGCCGTTGTTTATAGATGACAAAAGCGCCCTTGCGCTTTTAATCCTTCAAAAAGTAAGACTTTTGTAAAGTCCATTTACTAAAAGGAAGCCGTCAGAAATTTGACGGCTTTTCTTTTTTCTATCGAATCGTTCAATTTAAGTTTATCCCGCCCCGCACTACTTATTTCCATCGCCGATGAGACCACAGCCAATACGCAGGTGCCCGCTCAATAGTACGTTGCAACTCTTCATTAAACCGGGTCGTAATCACGCCAGGTGCTGTATCACCGGGTTGTTCGGTTATCAATGAAAAATGAACATCATAACTGTAAGAGCTTGGGTCGATCGAAACATAGATCACAACAGCATCGGTTGCCTTCGCTAATCGTTCTGCCCCATTAAATGCACCGGTCTGCTGATTCAAAAAATTGACACGGCACTTAGCACCACGGCCCGGGTATTGATCCGCAATAAAAAGCGTCAGGCTAGGCCCTTGTTGCCGACGCGACAACAAATAACGCAATGCGCCGTCAGCCGGTAAAAGATGAAGACCAAACCGCGACCGAATAGTTTGCATAATCTTACATAACAAGGAGTTGGACAATGGTTTAAAGATCGCATAAACGCGATAAGGGAGTTTAGCCGGCAACGTATTGAGCACTTCCCAGTTACCATAATGTCCCAATAACGCGATAATGTTACGCCTTGAATCATAATATTGATTGACCAACTCGGGGTTTACCAGCCTAACACGTTTTACCAACATCTTTTTTGATCCAGAGACGAGTTTCATCATTTCCACCAAAAGCCCACTAAGATGCTTGTAATAGGCAGACGTTAATTGTTCTATCTCACGATACGACTTGTTGGGCAATGCACGGGATAAGTTCTGGAGCACGACGCTGTATCGATACCGCACTACCTTGAATAAGAAGAAATAACAACACTTTCCTACCGTTGCGTGTAATATGCGATAAGGCAACAGACTAACCAGAAAAATCGGCAAACACAGTGGCAGCAGCAGGATCCAAGCCATAACTTCACCAAGCATACCGTATGCCGCCCGTAATACCACCATGGAGAGAACGGACGTCGCTGTCTCCATTAAACCGATGCCAAACCCAACCATTCGCTTGTATGGAACCGCCATCGTCGTCCGCATAGATCACATTGGCAGTAGGGCCAGCAAATACTTCCAATTTCCCGAATCGGTAACCCGGCAAAATCCTTAATGAGGCCATATGAATATAGTCATCAAAATCCGTTGTCGTCCGCTGTACGGCTTCGATAGCCAGCGTAAACCGGTCATTATCCAATATACGAGCACCAACACCCCCTTCCAGTGCGTAATCATAGGGATCGCTGTCAAACCGGTACCCTACCCCCAAAAGTCCGTATAAAACACGTCCCCCGGAACGGAAAACTACGCTAGTTGTACCTGTCTCGTCGACCTCCATGGCAACGCTTCTATATCCGTTCTTGATCAAGTTGATCAGGCCGATTGGGTAGTCACTGCTATCAGCGACATTCAGCAGCCCTGCGAGCTGTACCCCCCGAACGTTACCGGCAATATTGATGACGCCGGCGACCTGTGTACCGCTGCGGCCACGGGCGATATTCACCACGCCTGCAAACTGAGCACCCTGCACCTCCTCAGCCCTATTGATAACGCCTGCAAATTGACCACCCTTCACGTGCCGCGCGCAGTTTCCGACTCCCGCAAACTGGGCTCCGGTTACCGCATGGCTCACCCGGTTGAAGACACCTGCAGCCTGTACACCCGAAAAATCGTTAGCGCCCGTGTTGAATACGCCGGCGAGCTGTACATTTCGAACATCGAAATGATTGATGTTGAAGATGCTCGCGAGCTCAAGTCCGGAGACGCCGCCCGTATTCCCCCCGATTAGGTTAAAAGAAAAACGACTCACAGCCTGTTCACTTTGCTCGCCAAGCGTACCTAATCCCGGTACAATGGAGATCTGAACTGGATAAATAGTTTCCTGGCCGGTCGACTGGGATTTGGCTGGATTTAGCTGGATCAGCATCGTCGACAGGGCGACGAATAAAACTTTTCTACTTGTCTTTTGAATGTTGTTCGTTGTCATCGATATTTATTTTTTGGACTTATGACAACGAAAGACGGCCGGCCCCTTATTGTCTACTAAAATAAATACAATTTCAGCAGCACCGTAAGTAGAATCTACTTTCAGCAGTCCGCTTTTTTTCCTAACTTGCACGCCAAGAATTTATAGTTATGAGTGCGCTTGATACCACTGCAATCCAGATAGTTCGTAGGCCACAATCCAGGCTTTCGCAGGTAGATTTTAACAACTTGAAATTCGGCCAAATTATGTCGGATCACATGCTTGTGGCCGAGTATACCGATGGACAGTGGACGGATATACGCATAGTTCCTTATGGAGATATTAGCATGAGTCCGTCGACCTCCGCCCTACACTATGGTCAGGCTATCTTCGAGGGGATTAAAGCCTATAAGTTTGCCGACGGTACAGTTAGTATCTTCCGCCCGGACAAGAACTACGAACGGTTCAACAAATCTGCCGTACGCCTCAGCATGCCGGAGGTACCGGAAGAAATTTTTATGGGGGGACTTAAGGCGTTGATCGATCTGGATCGTGACTGGGTACCCCACACGCCTGGTGCTACGTTATATATCCGACCGTTTATGTTTGGTACAGAAGCCGCATTGGGCGTTCATCCGTCGGTCTCCTATAAGTTTATCATCATTACCGGACCTGTAGGTGCCTATTACAATAAGCCTCTCCGATTAAAAGTAGAAACAAAATATACGCGCGCTGCCGAGGGCGGTGTCGGCTTTTCTAAAAATGCCGGTAACTACGCATTGTCGCTCTATCCGACTCAGCTTGCCCAAGAGGAAGGTTTCGACCAACTGATGTGGACCGATGCGCAAGAACACAAGTATATCGAAGAAGCAGGAACTGCTAACTTACTGTTTCGCGTTGGGGACACTATCATTACCCCTTCCGGCGACACCATTTTGCACGGGGTAACCCGCCGAACAATTGTCGAGCTGGCTCGCCATTGGGGGTTCAGCGCGGAGGAACGCAGGGTTTCAGTTGACGAGCTAATCGATGGCATCAAAAACGGAAGCGTCACCGAGGCCTTTGCCGCCGGTACAGCGGCCACACTGACGCCCATTTCTGAGATTGGGTACAATGGCGAGGTGTACCGACTGTCCGATCCTGCTACAAGGGAATTTTCAAATAGGGTATTGCAGTTTCTTAATGACCTCCGTTATGGCCGCGTAGCCGACGAGTTTGGTTGGAATCATATCGTGGAACGGATGTAGTCAATGAGCTGATCCGAGTCCTGGGGCAAAAACCAGCGCGTCGAAGCGTCTTTTCTAAACCAGGTAAGCTGCCGTTTGGCATACCGACGGGTATGCTGTTTAATTTTTTCTATGGCTGTATTTAGGCTATAGCGACCATCGAGGTAGTCAAAGAGTTCAACATATCCCACGGTAAGCAGCGGCGGCCGATGGCGATAACCTTGCAACCCCTCTACTTCATCCAAAAGACCTTGCTGCATCATGGAGTCAACACGGTCATTGATGCGATCATAGAGCTGTTCGCGATCCATCGTCAGGCCGATTTTAAGCACATTGAACGGACGCCGGGCTGCTTGTTTCCGTCGGAAATAGGAGAACGGCTTGCCCGTACTCTCATAGACCTCAAGTGCCCGGATAACCCGCTGCGGGTTCTGCAGATCGACTTCAATATAATATTCAGGATCTACTTGCTTTAGCTTTTCCTGCAAAGGCCCAAGTCCCGATTCAACAAACACCTTGTTCAGGCGTTCACGAGTGCCCACCACGGGTTTAGGCAGGTCGTCCAATCCATAGCATAGTGCATTGACAAACAGTCCCGAGCCACCTACCAGAAGTACTACATCGTGCTGTGCAAACAAGCCCTCCAAAATTTCAAGCGCGTCGCGTTCAAAATCCCCTGCAGAGTAGTCATCCTGAACACGTAGTGTATTAATAAAGTAATGCGGTATCGCTGCCAGCTCCTCGGCGGTAGGTTTTGCCGTTCCTATCGTCATCTCTTGATAGAACTGCCTCGAATCGGCCGACAAGATCACGGTGTCGAAAGCTTTCGCCACCTTGATCGCCATGGCGGTCTTTCCAACGGCCGTTGGGCCAACAATGCAGACTAACGTTTTGATCACGTATATTTACCTAGAACTCTTCTTCATATCCGCTGTCATCGCCTTCGCGTTTCGTATCTTCACCATTACCCTCATCCTCGTCAAGCATACCAAAATCTTCAGCTTCGTCGATTCCATATTCCGTTTCATTTAAAAAGTCATACTCGTCTTCCTTCTTTGCGGCCGAAGACTCCCCGGGAACGGTAGCTGAGCCGGCTAATTTGGGCACTTGACCAATGCTTTTAAATAATGCGGGATAAGTTTTCCCCTCTTCTTCCTTCAGTATCTTGATAAGTTGGACATGAAAATCAAAGGGGCGGTCGAAATTATATACGTAATAGAATTTTTGGTGCGGGTCATCAATAAACCGGTTGAGGCGCGATTCTTCCATAAGGGCTATGCCCTGTTCTGCCTTGCGCTTATTCGGCAGATAGGCTATTTCAGTTCCCTTTTTCCAATGATCATTGCTCACGTAAAAAGATGATGGCACTTCAGGATTGTATCCCGTAGCAGCGTGAAAAGCACGATGCAAGTCTAGAAACGTCTGCTTAGGCAGTACATCGATCTCCCGAATCACGTCGTCATAGTCCTCAAATGAAATCCTAAACCGGTAAATAGCCATAGCTTCTAAGTCGTTGTGTGTCTGCGTTTGTTTAAAATGCGAATATCTGAAATATAATAGGAAATTTGAAATACTATGATTTTGCGGTTAAACCCAGGGACTTCCCTTTCTCCAGAATAAATCGGAAGGCATCTTCCCGGTTGTTTGCCACTTCTCCTTCCAAAATTGCCTCCCGAAGGGCGTTCTTAATCACGCCGACAACCCTACCGGGCTTCAGACCAAACGTTTCCATAATATCTTCACCGCTGACAGGAGGCTGCCAATTTCGGATCTGGTCACGTTCTTCCACGTCCCGTAATTTCTGTTTGACCAATTCAAAATTCTGCCGGTATTTTTTCCGTTTATATTCATTTTTGGTCGTTACGTCAGCGTGGCAGAGCAGCATAAGACTGTCGATGTCGTCGCCGGCTTCAAATAGCAGGCGTCGAACCGCAGAATCGGTAACGATGTCCTGCGCGAGTACGATGGGCCTGAGGTGAAGCGCAACCAGCTTTTGGACGAATTTCATTTTTTCGTTGAGCGGTAGTTTCAATTCGCCGAATAATTTGGGCACCATCCGCGCTCCGCGGTCCTCATGGCCATGAAACGTCCAGCCATGTCGGGCGTCGAAACGTTTTGTCGCCGGCTTGGCAATATCGTGCATAATAGCAGCCCAACGGAGCCACAAGTCATCGCTTAGTTCCGCTACATTATCGAGCACTTCCAACGTGTGGTAAAAATTATCCTTATGCCCTTTTCCATTGATCACTTCAATACCGTATAATTTGGCCATTGCCGGAAATACAAGATGCAACAGCCCGGTATCAAATAGGTAGTTAAATCCAATGGACGGTTTATCAGAAAGAATAATTTTGTTTAGCTCGTCGATAATCCGCTCTCGTGATATGATTTTTATCCGTTCTCGGTTATTCAAAATGGCGTTAACTGCTGCGACTTCTAATTTGAAATTTAATTGTGTCGCGAATCGGATTGCTCGCATCATGCGAAGCGGATCGTCAGAGAACGTCACATTTGGATCGAGGGGCGTGCGTATGACCCGCTTTTGGATGTCGGACACGCCGTCAAACGGATCAAGCAACTGTCCAAAATCCGCAGGGTTCAAGGACAAGGCCATAGCGTTTATGGTAAAATCGCGGCGGTTTTGGTCATCCTGGAGCGTACCATTCTCTACGAGCGGTTTGCGGGAGTCAGCCCGGTAGGATTCTTTTCGCGCTCCCACAAATTCAAGGTCCAAATCTCCGTGGCGCAACATCGCTGTTCCGAAATTCTTATAGACATTTACCCGGACACCCAGCTTCTTACCCACCTGTTGTGCAAATTCGACCCCGCTGCCAACCACCACGATGTCTATATCGTTCTTAACGCTTCGCTTCATTAGTCGATCGCGAACGTATCCGCCTACAACATAACATGCTACCTGACGTTCCGCCGCGATATCACGCAATAAAGTAAAAACAGGATGCTCCAACCAGTCACTCATCGTACTCATTTAATCCCGATCGCGAGAAAGGCGGCGGGTCACCAGCGGATTCTCCAACAACACTTCCTGTTCTCGTCTACGCTTCACGATATGAACCGCCGTAAATAAGGCCTCTCGAAATGACGCTTCCGACGCTAAGTTTTTGCCCGCGATATCATAGCCTGTCCCGTGGTCGGGCGATGTCCGCACTACGGGAAGCCCGGCAGTATAATTGACACCCCCGCGCGATGCGATATGTTTAAACGGTATCAGTCCCTGATCATGGTACATCGCCAGTACCCCATCAAATTTCATATACGTATCTTCTGCAAAAAAACCATCCGCGGCGTAAGGGCCGAAGCAAAATACGCCGTTCTGTTTGGCTTTTTCAATGGCGGGCGCGACAATTTCATGATCTTCTACACCGATCAACCCATGATCTCCGGCGTGCGGATTCAGTCCGAGCACAGCAATTTTCGGTTTCTCGACCCAAAAATCCTTTTTTAAGCTTTCGTTCATCAGCTGCAGCTTGTCCACGATGCCGGCTTCGGTAATGCTGGCCGCTATATCCTTAACCGGTACGTGTCCCGTCACGACGCCTACGCGTAAGTCGTCACATACCATAAACATCAACACGTTTTTCGAATGCGTACGGGATTGTAAATACTCCGTATGACCCGGAAAATCAAAGCCCTCCTGCTGGATATTGTGTTTATTAATTGGCGCGGTGACCAAGGCGTCGATCTTGCCCTCCAGAAGATCGTCTGTGGCATGCTTCAATGACAGAAAAGCATATTTTCCACCAATCTCATTTTCCTCCCCAAGAGTGATGCGAACATCTTCCTGCCAGCAATTAATCAGGTTAGGACGTTTGTCGTTAGCCTGCTCCGGGCTGTTGATGACTTGAAAGCTAAAATCATTTATGCCCAATGCCTTGCGATGGAAGGAAGCCACTTTGGTATTTCCATAGACTATTGGCGTAAAGTATTCCATTACTCTATTGTCCAGCAAGGCTTTAATGACAACCTCGAACCCGATTCCGTTGACATCACCTACAGAGATACCAATCTTTAATTTATCACTCATATCCATATTAAACTTTCGCAACCAAACTTAGAGAAATTCGACTTCATATACAATTATAATGCTCGCGTATACGAACCGACTTTATCGATCTCTGATCTGTTGTTGGGCGCTAGGGTGAAGAAAAACAGTAAGTTTTATACAGTTCAAGACAGCTGACAACCGGAATCACATCCCTGGATGCGGTCTTCGAAAGTGACGACCGGGTAAGCGGTTGAGCGCTAAAAATACCTCCGTATGATCCAAATAATCGCGCTCAAAACAACGCTAGCCAGCAACATACTGGTAATCGGCATATAGAAATTAAGACCTGGCTTTTCGATCCGAATATCCCCGGGCAAACTTCCAAACCATTTCAACTTGCCACTAAAAAAATACAATAACACGCCGCCTATTAGCAGCAGTCCGCCGGCAAAAATCAACAAGCGAGCTATCTCCTTCATTGCCGTGCAAAAATAGCTTTTTTGCATAATAATTTTGCATATAAGCGAAGCAATAGCCGTCGACAAGAGCCAAAATCCGTATCTTTGCGCCAAATAATCTTCAATGACCACAGTCCGCGCAAAGAAACACCTGGGCCAGCATTTTTTGACGGACCGAAACACTGCTGCCAAGATTGTGGGCGCGCTACGTCCCGGTCTCGGGTATGACTGCGTGCTGGAAGTTGGACCGGGGATGGGTATTCTTTCGAACCTCCTACTAAGCAACGCCGCTTACCAGACGTGGTTGATCGATGTAGACAGTGAATCGATACAATTTCTTCAACGGGAATATCCACAGGTTGGCCAGCGTTTGATTCAGGGCGATTTTCTTGCATTGGATTTTTCGGCATATTTTCCTGACCGGATGGCCATTATCGGGAATTTCCCATATAACATTTCCTCGCAGATTCTTTTTAAAATTCTAGACGAACGACGGCGTGTCGTCGAAGTTGTCGGTATGTTTCAAAAAGAGGTCGCTGAACGGTGTACGGCGCAGCCGGGCAGCAAGGCATACGGTATATTAAGCGTATTTATTCAGGCGTATTACCATGTCGAATACCTGTTTACCGTCAAGGCCGGCGCATTTAATCCACCGCCAAAAGTTCTTTCCGGCGTTATCCGCCTCACACGGAACGCAGTTGAGACGCTGGATTGTGACGAACGCCTTTTTTGGCGCGTGATCAAAATGGCGTTTAACCAGCGTCGAAAGACGTTGCGAAATGCCTTATCCGGCCTGCTGCCAAAAGAGAAGATGGGGGATAATCCACTTTATGAACTCCGAGCTGAACGGCTTTCAGTGGCCGAATACGTACAGCTCACAAACGAAATAGCTTCAAAACTATGAAACCTAGTCTGCGGACACTGATTGTCGACGACATCCATTCACGATTTTTGCAGAAACTTAAGGACGCCAATATACCGTTCGATTACCTGCCGGAGATTGACCGGGCAGAAGCGTTGTCTCGCATCGCTACATACAGCGGCCTCGTCATCCGCTCGAAATTCAGGGTCGATGAGGAATTCATTGACGCCGCGAAGTCTTTGACATTCATTGCGCGCGGAGGCGCTGGCATGGACAATATCGATGAAGCCTACGCCTCGGCTCGCGGCATCACGTTGTTAAATGCGCCCGAAGGTAATCGTGACGCCGTTGGGGAGCACATGGTCGGAATGCTGCTCGCCTTGATGAACAATCTGCATCGAGGCGATCGCCAAATCCGGATCGGCCAATGGCTTCGCGAAGAAAATCGAGGTGTAGAGCTTGGCGGACGCACGGTCGCACTTATTGGCTATGGCAATAACGGCCAAGCGATGGCCCGTAAATTAGCCGGCTTCGATGTCAAAGTCATTGCCTATGACAAATATAAAAGGGGTTTTAGCGACGCCTATGCCACGGAAGTAAGTATGGAGGAAATCGTCAAAGAGGCCGACGTACTCAGTATGCACATACCGCTGACCCGGGAAACGCGCGCGCTCGTAAACGACGAATACCTGTTTCATTTCCGCAAACCGTTTTTCTTTCTAAATGGAGCACGGGGGGAAATTGTTGACATTCCGGCGGTATTGCACGCCATCGACAGCGGCAAAATATTGGGAGCCGCGTTCGACGTATTGCCAATAGAAAAATTTCCGGCCTTGGCTGACGCCCCCTGGTTCGCCGACCTCACAAAAAACGAACGCGTCATCCTTAGTCCGCACGTGGCCGGCTGGAGTGTCGAAAGCTACATTAAGATCGCAGATGTACTCGCTGACAAAGTAGTCCGTTTCTGCAACCGCTAAGACAAGGAAGCGACTTCTATGGCCAGAAATTGAAGTATCAACATGCCATCCAACAATAGAAAATAATAGTATGTGCCTTTTCGGCTTGTAGGCCACAATATAACGATGGCGGAGGTTACCGATACTACCGCCAGCGGTAGCCGGATCTCCAACGCATAATCACTCGCCAGCAACCAGACCAGGTGTATCGCCAATAGCACGCCGCAAAGAACATACGCTGTACGCACACCGAATATCACGGGGAGGGTTTTTAGTCCATAATGGCGGTCCTGGTAAATATCGCGGACGTCAAAGGGAATGGTAATCGCTACCACAAACAAAAACACCCACCCCATGAGTTCAGCAACCTGGGACCACGGCACCAGCCAGCCATTGTGATGGGCTTCGGCTACCGGCAGGAGCACACAGCTCATCGCCCAAACCAATCCAATGTAAAATAGTTTCAACCCAGGGATTTGACGCAAACCAAATTTTCGGCCGGCATCGTCCCGGAGAAAGGGCACGTTATAAGCCATTCCCATTGCTCCCATTGTCAATAACAAAAACAGCGATTCGATGTGAAATTGCAGCGAGAATGCGAATGCGACGGTTAGCGCAATCCCTGTCCACCACCAAAGCGAACCCTCATGCCGAAAAATCCAACGGACCCGGCGATAAGGCGATAACTCAGGTTGTGCGGGCCGGGCCAGAATCATACTAAAATTATAAAGGGCCAACGTCGCACAGCCCAGCACTGCAAGCACCGTCCTATCAACCGGCAACGACAGTAGCCGGTAAGTCATGGCACCCTGGGCTATCGCGCAAAAGGCTATAAAAACATTACTAAAAAGTACCAGATCCAAGACTGCCCTAATCACTTTCAAAATTGCTCCTCCATAATATTACCATATCGTTCAGCAAAGGTTGTATCATTATCGCATACATTTGGCAGAAAATTCTCTTTTTTCTAAAAAGTACGTAAATTAGCCAGCATTAAAACCAGGATAAGCCGCCTCTTTACAAATGCGGAATATCATATAAATTTATATTCTAATTAACTAACAAAGTAAGCAAAAGACTAACTAAATCATGGATTTACAGATCAAATCATTTGATGATTATCAAAAGACCTACCAATATAGCGTAGAACAGCCCGAGGAATTCTGGTCTGGTGTTGCCGAAAATTTTTATTGGCGCCGTAAATGGAATAAGGTGTTGGACTGGAATTTTAAGGATCCGAAAATCAAATGGTTTGAGGGCGGACGGCTTAATATCACGGAAAATTGCCTCGATCGGCATATTTATAAACTCGGCGATAAACCCGCGATTATCTGGGAGCCGAATGACCCGTCTGAAGCCCATCGTGTACTGACTTACAAGCAGTTGCTCGAAAAGGTCGAACAATTTGCCTGCGTACTCAAAAATAACGGCATACGAAAAGGTGACCGCGTATGTATTTACCTACCCATGGTACCAGAGTTGGTCATCGCGGTATTGGCCTGCGCACGTATTGGGGCAATCCACTCGGTGGTATTCGGCGGCTTTTCGGCCCAGTCTATTGCCGACCGGATCAACGATGCAGACTGCCGGTTGGTTATCACGTCAGACGGCAGTTACCGGGGGACCAAAACGATTGAATTAAAGAGCATTGTGGACGACGCACTGGTACAATGCAAGTCGGTAGAACGCGTTATCGTGCTTACCCGTACACGTACACCTATTTCCATGATCAAGGGACGAGACGTGTGGTGGGAAGACGAGATAAAAAAAGTGGAAACTCAGGGCAACCCCTCCTGTCCTGCCGAAGAGATGGATGCGGAGGACATGTTATTTATTTTGTATACATCCGGATCCACAGGAAAGCCAAAGGGTGTTGTACATACCTGCGGCGGTTATATGGTATATGCCGGTTATACGTTCGCCAACGTGTTCCAGTATCAACCCGATGAAGTATACTTCTGTACCGCGGACATCGGTTGGATTACAGGCCACTCTTACATCGTCTATGGACCGCTTTCCCAGGGAGCTACATCATTGATGTTCGAAGGTGTGCCTACCTGGCCAGACGCGGGGCGGCTGTGGGATATTGTGGCCAAACACAAGGTCAACATCCTCTATACCGCGCCTACAGCAATCCGTTCGCTGATGGCAGCCGGCGACGATTTTGTAGACAACAAGGATCTCAGTACAATAAGAAAACTGGGTACGGTTGGGGAACCTATCAACGAGGAAGCATGGCACTGGTACAACGAAAAGATCGGCCAGGGAAAAGCTCCGATTGTCGACACATGGTGGCAAACGGAAAACGGCGGAATCCTCATATCTCCGATTGCGGGAGTGACACCAACCATACCCGGCTACGCAATGTTGCCTTTGCCGGGCGTGCAGCCGATCCTCGTAGATGAAAATGGAAAAGAAGTCGAAGGAAACGGTGTAAGCGGAAACCTTTGCATCAAATTTCCGTGGCCCGGCATGCTACGCACAACCTATGGCGATCACGAACGGTGCCGGCAAACATATTTCTCTACCTACGAAAACATGTACTTCACCGGCGACGGCTGTTTGCGGGATGAAAAAGGTTACTATCGGATTACTGGCAGGGTAGACGATGTACTCAATGTTTCGGGTCACCGCATTGGTACCGCAGAGGTCGAGAACGCCATTAATATGCATAGCGACGTGGTAGAATCAGCCGTTGTTGGCTATCCGCATGCGGTAAAAGGACAAGGCATTTACGCATTTGTCATCGCCGGCAACCACCATACCGACGAGGATCTAACGCGGCAAGACATTAACAAGACTGTCAGCCGTATCATCGGCGCCATTGCCAAGCCCGATAAGATACAGTTTGTTTCCGGCCTTCCTAAAACTCGGTCGGGAAAAATCATGCGTCGTATTCTTCGCAAGATCGCCGAAGGAGAAACATCCAACCTCGGAGATACCACGACACTGCTTGATCCGGCCGTGGTAGAAGAGATCAAAGCGGGAGCGGAAAAGCTGAGGGGATAATTAGAATCGGAATCAACAAAGACGCCTTTGCGATGGAAGGTTTTACCTTTTGATCACAAAGGCGTCTTTCTTTAAAAATTCTCCTTAATCAAGTTTAAAGGTAAACTCATCGTAGTCCGCATTCCGCCAGGCCAAATGACGGGTAGTCGGTGAAATTGCAAAGAGTGGTGAAAATGTCTTTACGCGGACGGTATTGCCGTCCGGAAGAAACTCGAGATAACGTAGCCATCCGTCTCCGCCATTCCCATGCCAGCCCCCGCCAAGCGCCTGTGCATTAAAGACCATCTGATGTACCGTCTTCCCTCCTGCATTGGTATCGCTGCGAAACCCAATATGTCCCAAAATATCGTCTGGTTTACCAATGTGTCCGGAAAAAACGAGCTGAATGTTTCTTGATGGTTTAACCAGCTTTTCCCAGACTGCAGCCCCATAGTTGCCGTCTGTTATGGGATATCCCTCTTTTATGATGTGCTCACTGTCCGAATTTAGGTAAGAATGGGTCAATAATATCACAGTATGATCCGAATAATGCGGTTGATTGACCGTTTCCAGCGCCCAGTTTAATACCGTATCCCGTGGCGCGAACTCAAGTACCATGACCAAAAATTTACGCCCGTGGGGTGAGGTAAACTCGTAGGTCGCGTTGGTTAAGGACGGATATCCCTCAGCATCTATGCCGACATCCCGCAATAACCGTTGAGAAAGCGGATTTTTATCCACGGGGAAATATTCATTGTAATGTGTGCGGCGGTATTCAATATTTTTCACGCCATAATCGTGATTTCCGGTTGCGGCGACATAGGGCACCTGCCCATCAAGCCGTGAAAACGCAGTCGCCACCGCCTCCCATTGTTGTTTTCCCGGTTGATTTCCCTGCGTTCCGTTCGGATTAAGCCAGTCATTGTGTTCAACGAGATCACCTGTACAAAGCACGAGATCGATATTCAAGGGTTCGATGTTCTCTCGGATCCACCCCGTCATCAGCTCAAAAATGCCCTGATTCCGTTCAAACTTCATGTAGCTTTGCGGGTCGGGCAGCAATACGAGCGACCAGGATCCAGGATCGGTCAACGTTGGGGCTACATAGTTATCCTGCTGGTTGGTTTGCGCGGCACCGTTCGAGGCTGAGCCGAGATAAAACCACAAAAAAAGACCAATAAGATGAATACAGTTTTTCATATGCCGAAGGTTTATAGAAAGCAAACTTAGCCAAATGGGTTTTCATTCACAAGTTCAACCGCGCAGTGGCCAACCGGGGCGTTGGATTTGGGTCGACTAACCAGCCGTTGGGTCGGCACTTCGTTAGCTCTTCGTCAAGCTTCTAACAAAAAAAATAGGCATTATTGTCTGTGGTGGGATATCCCCACGAGCAATAATGCCTACAAAAAGCGTCTAGCACCAAAGCTATCCGCAAACTGCCTTACTAAACGTAAGCGATGCAATCAATCTCTACCAGGGAATCACCCGGTACACCGCCGTAAGTAGCCACTGTGGTACGAACCGGAGGTTTGCTTCCAAAACGGCCGCGGTATGCTTCATTCATTTTGGCGTAATCAGCAAGATCCGCCAAGTATACGTTTACTTTCAATACCTTATCCATGGATGATCCGGCTTTCTTCAGTTCCTTTTCCACTTCATCCAGTACATGGTTGGTGTGGGCAGTGATATCACCGTCGAAATGCGCGCCTTTTCCAGCGACGAAAACCAGATTTCCATGCTTAGTATGCCCTGAAAACAGCGGAACATCTTGGTTGTAAGTAATGTTACCTACTTCTTTTTCGGGAGCAGCAGTTTTGGCTTCCGCCTTAGCTAAAAAACCCAAGCCTACAACGCCCGCTGCCGAAGCAAAAATTTTGCGTAACGCTGAGCGGCGTTCATTATTCTTCATTTCCATGTGGTAAAAATTAAAGTTTATAGTTAATGTTAATTAATTCATTACTCGATGACCTGCTGGTCTACCAAATCTACGAAATCGTTTCCGTTTTACGGCTATACCCCCCTAGTTCAACGTAAAATTTACACAGGTCATTATCTCCACGGGCCCACCATCAAGATTTCGCCGCAGAACTCATCAAAACGAGCTGGTGATAAACAGGGAAATCTTAATAAGCCACCCCCAACTCAAGGGGATGGCTTATTGCTTATTTCAACGGTTAGGCAGCCGGCGCTGTACCTTGTTTAGTGGTCTTAACGACAATCATCGTCAAAATTGCCGACGCCAACAAAGCCGCAGACATCAGTAGATAGGAGGCGCCGAAACCGCCAGTGTAGCCATTCAAAAAACCAACAACATAGGCACCTCCAAAGGAGCCCAGCGCGCCCATACTGTTGATCAGGCCGATAGCCCCGCCTGAAACGTTTCGGGGCAGGATCTCAGTAATTACAGCGAAGAAAGGGCCATAAGGAGCGTACATTGCGCCCCCGGCGATAACCAGCAACGTAAATGACAACCAGAAATTGCTTGTGCCTATCAAATAAGACAGATAAAAGGCGATGGCACCAACCAACAGAAATGGCCAGATAAATACCTTCCGATTCATCGTTTTATCTGAAAAGTACGATGCCGCCAACATGCCGATGATTGCCAGAATGTAAGGAACCGCCGATAACCAACCTGTGATCACGATGTCCATATTGGGAGCCGAACGAATGATCGACGGCAGCCACATGACAAATCCATACACGCCGACACTCCACAGCAAATACTGGAGGCACAATAAGATCACTGCCCGGGATTTGAATGCTTCAGCATAATTCTTTACCGGTTTGATCCCTTGTTGTTCTTTGTAAAGCGCCTCTTCCAGATCCGCTTTTTCCTGTTCACTCATCCATTTCGCATCCTTCGGTTTCTCATCTACAATTTTCCACCAGATAAATGCCCAGAGGATACCTGGAACACCCTGGATAATGAACATCTCCCGCCATCCAAGGGCATCAATAAGATATCCCGACACTACCGACATCCACAACACCGTAGCCGGATTACCCAAAATCAAAAAGGTATTGGCGCGTGATCGCTCCTCTTTGGTAAACCAATTGCTCAAGAGAATCAGCATAGAAGGCATGACCGCACTTTCCACCACACCCAAGAGAAAACGGATGACAATCAGTGTATTTACGTTGCTCACCATACCGGTAGCTGCCGCAAGCGCACTCCAAAAGATAAGAGACCAAAAAATCAACTTTTTAGCGCTTTTGGTAGCGGCATAGTGCGACCCGGGGATTTGGAAAAAGAAATATCCCAGGAAAAACAACGAGCCGAGTAACGAAGACATGCTCGGAGTGATTCCAAGGTCATCCGCCATACCGCCGGCAGCAGCAAAACCGAAGTTCGACCGGTCTAAATAAGCTAAACTATAGGTGATAAATGCAACAGGAATCAGTCGGTACCAACGAGACCTTGCTAATATTTTTTCCATTATCAGATGATTAAATACGATTCAGATCTTATTGTGCCACTTTAACCGCCTGACGGGCGATCAACTTCAACTGACCGTCTATTTTCTGCCACACCAACAGCACTTTCAGTGAAACTGTCCCGGGATCTTTCCCTTCGTCGGCCGTATGTGCGAACAACCCATGACGTACCACTGCGGTGTTGCCAACAATGTCGATGGTGACATCCGAAAAATCCAAACTGGTAAATACGAACTTTTTAGACACCATTGAGTTTACAAAAGTTGCCTGATCTTCAATGAGTCCGCCAGAATGACCATACGTCAATTTGTCGGAGGTCAAGTTGTTCAATGCGGCTTCGTCTGCTTCAAGCAGTGCCTGACGGAAAGATTCAACCGTTGCTTCTACTTCGGCAACGTCCAGTGCGTCTGTTGTCATTTGCTGAGTGTTTTGATCTTGATTATCGGCCGTACCTGGCGCGCAACTTGTGTAGGCGCCAAATAAAGCTAATAGTGTTAACAATTTGGTTACTTTAATCATCATTTTTCTTTTTATGCCTCCCATTACCAAATGATGCAAAGGAATGGCGGTTTATGAAGTTTATTTTAATATAGGCTCCAATGATACAAATATCTCTGCATAAAAACGCACAGAAAGTGTTTTTTCTTAATGCGTCCGACCGCTTGCCTGGGCTTGCCGGAGCTTGCGGTAATCCACATTTAGCGGCTCGGCTCTACCATTTAAGTTATACACGATCTGGCCATCCCTCACGGTCACCTCGCATTCCAGGCGTTGATCGCCCTTGACCTTATAGCCGGTGTAGTCAAAAAAGCCGAAATCCCCTTTACGGATCCCCAATATCGCAACGTCAGCCGGAGCACCTACAGAAAGATTGCCCAGTTCTTCACGATTGATGATCTGAGCCGGATTCCAGGTCGACGCCTTAATCACCTCGTTGAATGGCATACCCATAGCAATAAATTTATTCATCACTTCGAGCATATCTTTCATCGCGGCATTCATGCTACCGATATGAATGTCGGTACTGATGGCGTCTGGATAGAAACCTTCTTTAATGGCAGGGATTGCCTGTGAAAAGGCGAAACTGATTCCACCGTATCCAACGTCGAAGTTGATCCCGCGTTTACGAGCTTCGTAAACGAAGGGTTTTACTTTCTGCGTCTCAAGGTCGACGATATATTCACGGCTGTCCAATTGTCCAAAAGCGTGCGTGAAGATATCACCGGGATTCAGCTTTTCCAAGAACAATTCCCTGATCGGCAGTGGGGGATTGCTACCACCAAAGTCAATCATCGTCGGTAGTCCACCGGCCAGCTCTCCAGCTTTTACTGCATTTTCTACCGGCGTCCAGTCGTGACCTTCAAAGTGGGCTACTTTAAATCCAACGATGTGGTTGCGGTACCGCCGGGCCGTAAGCGCCGCCATACGGGGATCCATATCGCTGGTGTTTTGCTCATAAACACCCCCACGCATCCCGTTACCCACGATGTTTAAAAATGCGAGCACCCGCGTTTTTGAAAAATCAATAGTTTGTTTTTTATAGGTGTCAAATTCGCGCCACCCCGGGCTTCCCGCATCGACAACCGTGGTCACGCCATTCCGGAAGGTAAATCCATCCGGCGGAAACGCGTTTGGGCCGTTCATATAAGCTTGGTCCATGTTTGTACCCCAGAAGTGGTGGGTGTGGATGTCAATCAATCCCGGAACCACATACAGCCCCTTAGCGTCGACTACCTGCAGAGCACCGTCGGCATCGATATTTTTAGCTACCAAGGCAATGGTATCGCCCTGAATCGCAACGTCCATCACCCCGTCGATGTTATTTTTCGGGTCGATGACGTGTCCGTTTTTAATGACCAGTCGATAGTTTTGTGCCTGTGCTACTGTCAGTCCGACAAAGCAGCACAACGACGCGGCAATAAATTTCAATTTCATGTTCAGTATGCTATAAGATATATTAATTAACTATTCAAAATACGAAGGCGCGTTAGGAAACCAACGCCTTATTTAATTCTTCCGAAATTCGCTTAGCCACGATTTTTTCCTCACCGGGCAACATCATCCATACAGTCATCCAGATGCTATTACCGCGACCACCACCCATTTCGATTGACGGGTTGCCACTGCGGAGCCGCTCGGATAATTCCTGCGCGGTGATCTTCACTTTACGCTCGTCCCAGCTGATGTGCAGGTTTGGCGTCACATTGCCCAGTTCAGGTACGGTCACCTTTGTCGTTACACCATCTACGCGTTCCACTACTTGTGCTACGCTGGCAGTGCGATCTTCCCAATCTTTCCAAACCTTACCATGATCCTCGTTGATAAATTTTTCAAGTGCGACATACATTCCAAAAATCTCTTCCTTATTGACCTTCATCCCGCGCCCTATGTTAAAACCGCGGGGCGGCATGCTTAAACGTGCGCCGTCAATAAAGCGCTTGCGGCCCATAAGTATACCCGCGCTCTGCGGTCCACGCATAGCCTTCCCGCCCGATACGCAGACAAGGTCAAAGCCCATGTCATTAAACCGCCAAAGATTCTCCACTGGCGGCACGTCCGCCGCCATATCGATCAGCGTAGGAATATTATGTTCCCTCGCCAGCTTCACCCATTCTTCATGTCCGATTTGGCCGCGGTCGGCATTAATGTTCAAAAAAAACATTAATGCCGTCTTCTCATTGATGGCGTTGCGGAGCTCCTCGACCGTATCAACCATTACGATTTTGCATCCTGTATTTAGAAATGCGTGATTATACGTGATGTCGTGTGCCCGTTGGCAAATCACTTCCGATTTCATCCCCGTTCCTTCAAGATGCGGCAATTGACGAACCTTTTTCTCGTCCGTTCCCGTAAGCACACCCGCCAAACCAAGTGTCAGCGCAGAAAAGGCACCGGAGGTGACAACCGCTGATTCAGCATGGCAGAGTTCGGCGATTTTAGCACCAATCTTGTCCTGGGCTTCATCAATCATACAAAACTTTCTGGACGTCCCCTTGATCGCATCCAGTACCTCGTCGTGCATTAGTGAACCCGACATGGCTGTAATGGTACCTCGTGCATTAATAAAAGTACGTATGCCGAATTCCTTAAACAAGTCCCTACCGGCCGCGCCATATCCAGTTGCCTTCGCCGGACTGGCGGACAACTTATTTCCTATGGCTCCGCCCACTAGTGGTGCTACCGAAATAAATTTTAATAGATCTCTACGTTCCATATACGATGTTAGATTTTGAAGGTTAGCCGTCATTGGTAGCCTCGGGCCGTTCCTTCTGTAAATAATTTAGTTGCGTAATTCGTTATTGTGTGGTATAGGTCAAAAGTTAACTACCGCCCGGCTCTTCCACAACCAGCGCGTTACTCAACGCCCGACTCGGCAAAGGAATCGCCGGCTTTTCCATTTTGTTCGCTTTAATCAGCCCACCCGTCTTTTTTTCCAAAGCGGTAAATGCCGTATCCGTGGGATCCGCGAATACGATGATTTCCTGAGACAGGACAGGCGGCGGGCTAATCTTCACGGGCTCCTTGATCACGTTGATGATTATCGTTCCGGCAATCACTTTATATTTCATGGACTGGCCCTGGATCAATTCATTAAGCAAGTCCAACACGTCTACATTTTTAACGTCAATACTGACTGGCGTTGCCTTTTGCGTCACCTCATCACTATAAAAGAAACGGTAATCCGTTTGTCTGCTAATTTCTGAAAAAACCTGTTCCAGTTTTGCATTTTTAAACGAGAGCGTGACTTTTTGTGCAGCTTTGACCTGTGCCACAAAAGTAGCCAGCAACAGCACCGTCATAACAATTACGGTTTGAACGTTGGTGCGCACCCCCCTACGGTTTGCTGACGTATTATGGCATAAGAAAAAAAACATTCCCTTTATTAGAAATAAGAATCAATTTAAGCGTTTCTATATCCCCAGTTTTGGCTAGTAAAACATATTATAGGGATGACAAATATGCGCAATACTGCTAAATTTAAAGAAACGGAAGTGTATTAATTAGGTGACAACAAAGTAAAATAATTTCCACCCGCATTCAGCAGCGCCCCCCTCATCGATGGGAATCACTTACGAAGCCCAGATCAATCGTTTGCGCAAAAAACGAGCAAAGACACGCATTAAACAGCGACACCAACTTTTTTTACAATTCGTAAAATAAACGGACTTTTTTTACAAAATAAATCAAACTTTATTTGCAAATACAGTTGCGCTTTTCTACTTTAGTCGAAATATTTAATGCAAAATCCGGCAGATGATTCATTAGTTGTAACATCGCCTAGATTATTGATTTAACATAACCACACCAAATAAACCGATGCGATTACGAAAAGAAGTCATTACGGTGGTTAGGTTAAGTCACTAAAACAAGAATTTTTTTATTAAAATGGCGTTGTTTGCGTCGTTCAATGTATTAATTGTTGGACATAAGCAACACGACTGTTCGTATAGACGAATTTATAACGACATGATTAGCCAACTTATGAGTCTTTGATGCTTTGGCAGCCGTTAATGGCCATTGTATGTAACCGAGTATAACCAATAAACTTGCATTTTTTAACCCTAAATAGTATAATTATGAAAAAATGGCAACTTTTTCTTTTAATGTGTCTTTTTCTGAGTAGTAGCAGTTATGTGCTGGCTCAGAATATCACAATCACTGGCCGAGTCTCCGGGTCAGATGGCTCGCCGCTACCGAACGTTTCGGTGTTGGTGAGCGGTACCAACCAGGGGACGAGCACAAACGACCAGGGCAATTACTCGATCAGCGCCCCCGGAAATGGATCGTTGGTATTTTCGTACATTGGCCACACCAGCCAAACCGTACAAATTAATGGCCGCACGTCCATCAACGTGACACTCGAAGAAGACGCGACGTCACTGGACGAAGTCGTCGTCACCGCCTTGGGTATCGAACGTTCGTCCAAGAGCTTGACGTACAACACCACCACGGTATCATCAGAAGACCTGAACACCGTAAAAAGTCCAAACGTGTTAAACAATCTTGCCGGTCGGGCTGCGGGTGTATTTGTCACCCAGGGCGATGGTGGCCCCGGTGCCGCACCCCGTATTGTCCTCCGCGGTAACAAATCCATCACGGGCGACAACCAGCCGCTTTACGTGGTTGACGGTATTCCAGTAGGTGGCTTTGCCGACTTCAACCAGGAAGACATCGAAAGTCTTCAAGTACTACAGGGTGCTTCTGCAGCCGCACTTTACGGTAGCCAAGCCGCCAATGGCGTGATCCTGATCACTACGAAAAAAGGCAAACTGGGCTCTACCGAGGTAAACGTCGCTTCATCGGCCATGTTTGATAGCCCCTTGTTATTACCCGAAATTCAAACCAGTTATGGACAAGGACTGAATGGCGAGCCCCTTTCTGTGAATAACGATAGTTGGGGACCGAAAATAACTAATGGCAGCGATGCCCACATCAAGGAGTTCTTCCGCACGGGCGAAAATTACATCAACAGTGTATCCATCAGCAGCGGCAACGACAGAAGCCGGATGTATGCGTCGTATGCCAACACTACCGCTAAAGCGATGATTCCGGGTTACGACTATAGCCGACACAACTTCACCGTTCGTGGCAGCACCCCTATTTTCCGCGATAAAGTTCAGTTGGATGCAAGCATCAACTACATCAAAGGCGTGACTGAAAACCGTAACTTCTCCGGCTGGTACAACAGCCCGATGTTTGGTTTATATCTCTTCCCTATGGGCGATGACATGAATAAATACAAGCCCAATGGAGGTGCCGTTTGGAACGAAACCCGGTTGATGTATACGCAAAACTGGCCGTATATCCGCAACGAGCATAGCTCCAATCAAAATCCTTATTGGATCGTCAATCAGATTCAACGGGATCAACTGTTCAACCGCAGCAATTTCATGGCTTCGGCCAAATGGGATATTGTCGATTGGTTAACAGCGACAGGCCGTTCCACACTAAACGTATATAACAACAATAACGAAGAACGCTTTGGCGCTTCATCAGATCCTACGTCTGTCGGTGCGAATGGCTCCTATAACAAGACAATTAGCGGCGGCCAAGAATGGTTTTCGGATTTGATTGTCAATGCCAATAAAAACTTCGGAAATATATCGCTAAACGCATTCGTGGGAACCAGCCAAACCATATGGAATTGGAGTAATCTCGAAAATGGCACGAACGGCGCCCAAAACACCTTGATTTTCCCGAATTTCTTTTCGGCGTATGCCCTGCAGGGAAACTTTATTCGCAGGGAGAGCAAAACCAAGGAAATCAACCGGGCAGTGATGGGCGCCGCTACACTGGGATGGCAAGACAAATTGTTCCTTGACGTCACCGCCAGAAACGAATGGTCATCGACGGTCGATGACGCCTTCTTCTATCCATCTGTGGGCCTTTCGTATATCCTGAGCGAAGATTTACCGCAAAATGATGTACTATCTTATGTAAAACTACGCGGTTCTTATGCTGAAGTGGGTAACAGCTTACCTTTCGGTGCGGCCGAACGCGCACCGAACTACACGCTTGACGTCAATGGAAACGTCCAAGGCAGGGGGGCATTGCCGTTCTTTAGCGGTACGGATACCGTCAGCTTACAACCCGAGCGCACGAAATCTATGGAGTTTGGTGTCGACTTGGGCTTTTTCAACAACAGCCTGAACTTGAACGTCACCTATTACAACGCCACGACTGAGGACCAAGTATTTCGAATTACTGCTCCCGCCGGTTCAGGTGCATCCAATTTCTGGATCAACGGCGGTACCATCCAGAACTTCGGTGTGGAAGCGGGCCTCAGCTACAAGAAGCAATTCGGGCAGGTAACCTGGAATTCGGGGATGAACTTCACCCGCAACATCAACCGGATTAAGCAATTAAGTGACCTGCTTTCGGCAGACCGCTTTGTTTTGAACTCCGGAAACCGTTTAACAAACATGTATTTGCTCCGTCCGGGAAGCGATTTGTTGAATGGCCGGAAATATGGTGCCTACCACGATCTGTTTGGCAAAACCTATCAATACGACGAAAACGGCAACCAACTGTTTGACGAAGAAACCGGCTTGCCAGTATTATCAGAACTGGACGACCAGTTTATTGGTAACGCCAATCCCGACTTCCTGCTCAACTGGAACAACCAATTCTCGTATAAAAATTTCACGTTATCGTTCCTGTTAGACAGCCGGTGGGGCGGTTTGGTGGCCTCGTCTACCGAACAGTGGCTCGATTACAAGGGCTTGTCTAAGCGAAGTGGGGAAGCCCGGGACGCCGGCGGCGTGGTGCTAAACGGCCGAACCGTCGATGCACAGACCTATTACTACTATATCTCTGCCGCAGCCGACTATAACGCGGCTTCTCAGGAGTATGTATTCGACTCCACCAACATCCGCTTACGTGAATTCGCTATTGGCTATACACTACCAAAATTGACGGACCGGATTCGCAGCATCAATGTGTCACTCATTGGTCGTAATCTCTTCTTCCTGTATAAAAAAGCGCCATTTGATCCAGAACTGGCATACGGTACCGGAAATGGCAACCAAGGATTTGAAAACTTCCAAACACCTTCAGCCCGCTCCATCGGTCTGTCGTTACGGGTAGGATTGTAATCAAGGAAAAAAAGAGTCGGCATTAATACATTTAAGTAAAGAAAGATCATGAATCAAAAAATAAAATCCAAAGCGTTGTGGTTAGCCTTAGCGGTACTGGCTACGCAGGCCTGTACCGAAGATTTCGAGGGGTTGAATAAAAACCAAAAGCACATCTCCGATCAGGGCCTGTCTTATGACGCCAATGAAGGGGGCTTTCTGCTCCCAGCAATGATGAACAACATCATCAGCATCACCACATCGGTACAGACCCAGCAAAACCTGCAGGCGGAATCGTATGCGGGTTATTTGGAGCCTCCAGGGGAGTTCACCGGCAACGTGAACCATCTAACCTACGTAACAAAAGGAAAATGGTACAATACATGGGACGTACCCACTAATAATGTTATGAATAACTGGGTAGCCATGTACAAAAATAACATTCAGGAAAAATACCCTGACTTATACGGTATCGCTCTTATTGCTAAAGTGTTTGCTGGGCATAGGTTAGTCGACACCTACGGTCCTTATCCATATGAAGAGTATGGGTTGACCGCGGAACCCAATTTTAACACACCGGAAGAGTGTTACGAACTGTTCTTCCAGGACCTGGACTGGGCAGTAGCTGCACTCCAGGCGGCTGAGGCAGCTGACCCGGATGCAGACGGCACCCGTTTTGGCCGGTGGGATAATTCCACGTTGGATGGGGAGTATACCAGTTGGATCAAATTAGCCAATACGCTGCGGCTCCGTTTAGCCATCCGTATTTCCGCCGTAGAGCCGGAAAAAGCGCGGACACAGGCTGAAAAAGCGGTAGATCCGGAAAACGGCGGACTGCTGGATGAGACGACCGGTTCTTTCGGCGTCACCAACCCTGCAGGGAATCCCTACGTAACCATGCGGGATGCCTGGAGTGATACGCGGATGTCGGCGGCCATTATCAGTTACATGGACGGCTTTGGCGACCCTCGTTTACCAGCTTATGCCCGGCCTGCCACAGATCCCGCGTTGAATGGAGAATACCGTGGCATTCGTCCGGGAGGAAAACACCCTGCAAAAGACACGTATGTCAACTTCTCGCTTCCAAACTTTCAGGCAACCGACCCGATTACGGTTATGGATGCTGCCGAAAGCTACTTCCTGCGGGCCGAGGGAGCATTGCGTGGTTTCAACATGGGTGGCACTGCCCAGGAATTTTACGAACAGGGAATCCGGGTGTCTATTGCTGCAAATGGAGTCTCCGGCGCGGATGAGTACCTGCAAAGCACCAGCACCATGCTTCCTTATGTTGACCCAAAAACTCCAAATTATAGCGCACCGGTATTATCGGATGTGACCGTAAGGTGGGATGAGGGTGCTGATTTCGAAACCAAACTTGAGAAAATCATCACCCAAAAGTGGATCGCCATGTGGCCGGAGGGTACGGAAGGCTGGAGTGAAATCCGCCGTACCGGGTATCCGAAACAATACCACATCATGGATCCGCAGAATCCGTTGCTGCCTTTAGGCACCTTCATTAAGCGAATCGCTTATCCTAACCCGGTAGCAACAGCAACTCCTGTCGGTTATGCCCAAGCCGTGCAATATCTTGGTCGGGATGACGAGGATGTGACGTTTTACTGGATGAAAGAGGATTAATTATTCGATAATCGCCTAAATCTAAACCCGAGCTCCTATGTCAAGTGACATAGGGGCTTTTTTTCTACCCGTCGATGCGATACCTACCTAGGGACGCTGTGGTTTGAAATAACAATAGAATATCTTTAATAGATCACCGAAGAAAAGAAGGCGCTTTAGAACACACCTACATCAACACCGTTCATACGTCGTCACCAATCATGAGTCAAACCGCTACTATTATAGCTTATGAAGAGAGCACGAACGCAGAGATATACCATTAAACTAAGGACAACGAAACTTAGGACCAGGGCTATTTCCTGTCATCGGTGACACGAGCAAACGTCGCCAATTGCTAATTCATGGCATCAAATCCTGAAGTTAAACGGCCACTTAAAGCAGATCGCCTTCTTACTGCACCACGATTGTTTATTCGATAACGGAAAAAAAAAGCAAGCCCGGTTATCAGGCTTGCTTTAAATTTTAAAAAGAGGCAGTCGACAAGGCTATTGACTAACTACAGCGTCCCGCTTCGGAAACCACAGTGAAACGAGATAAACCGTCAACACAGCCAGCGGGAAAGAAATCAATGCCGGATTTTCCAACTGATGCGGTGCCGCGGTACGCCCCAGTCCATAGAGATCCCACATGGTGGGAGACGTAAGGATAATAGCCAGCGACGACACGATCCCAACAATGATGGAAGCGGCTATTCCCGTTGAGGATGTTTTCTTCCAAAACAAAAGGAAAAGGATGGAAGGCAGATTAGCGGATGCTGCAATAGCAAACGCCCACCCTACCAGGAACGAGACGTTTATTCCCTTGAAAGCCATGCCTAAAAGGATCGCGAAAATCCCAACGGCAAATGCGGCAATCTTCCCAGCTTTCACTTTTTGGCCGTCACTTAGATTTTTCTTGAGATAAACATCAATAAAGTCGTGCGCAATTGCTCCAGAAGAAGCAACGATCAAACCCGATACCGTGCCCAATACGGTGGCAAACGCCACCGCCGATATGATGGAAAACAACGCAGCACCAAATGCTTTTGCCAACAGCGGCGCCGCCATGTTGCTGGATTCGACATCCATGACGCCATTCACGGCGGCACCCAATCCCATGTACAGCGTGAGGAGATAAAAACCCCCAATAGCAGCTATCGCTAAAATCGTAGACTTGCGGGCGTCGCGAGGCGTTTTCACCGTGTAGTAGCGAATCAGGATATGCGGCAACGCCGCCGTTCCCAGAAACAGGGCCAACATCAACGAGATAAAATCCAGTTTGCTCCACAGGTTAGCATCCCGACCGATCTTGTATTTCAATCCCGGAAGCAAAAAGGATGATCCGGGGGTAGATTGCTGGTAGTACACCGAAACCTCGTCTACCCCATCAGAAAATTTCACCTGCAGAAACCGGATAATTTCGCTTTCCTGTATGGTAGACAAGAATTCAAATGGGCCTACCGGGCCGGTTCTCTCAACTTCCTCCCCGTTTACGAGTATTTTACTCATATGCCCCACTTGGTAAAACTTCCTGCTTTCTTTGACTTCGCCATTGTACAGTGCTGGCCCACCGGGTTGCTGGGTCACCGACAAGGCCTCCTTAAGCACAGGCTGTCCGTCCTGCTCTGTCCAGTCAAACCATCTTTCCACTCCATTTTGAGCAAGTTTAACGAACGTTTTAGTGCCAACGGTTTGTTGTGAGATCACTTCCCAACCAGGGACGCTGACCACCTGGTCATTTTGCACTTCGGGCGATAGCTCCATAAACGTGTAATGACTACTACTCCCCTTAAAGTCCGGGGTGAGCGTCAAACCGTTTTTAAGAATGAAAAACGTCAATATCAACGACAGCACAATCAACAGCCCCCCCTTCAAAAATTGCACATAGGTAGTGGAGGCCATTCCGGCACTGGCGACGATGAAGATAACAATGGCGCCAACCAGCAATACACCCACCCAATGCGGCAATCCGAGAAGCGGCATTACCAAGTCTCCGGCACCTACCATCTGGGGGATCAAATAAAAAACCGAGACGATCAACGTACCGATCGAAGCCGACAAGGTGATCGCCCGTGAATTAAACTTTGCATTTAGCGCGTCTGTAAAGGTGAATTTACCAAGCCGTTTAAATGGTTCGGCAATAAGAAACAAAGCGACAATCCACCCGGCCAGGAACCCAATTGCGTATAAAAAACCATCAAAACCCGAAATGGCGATCATCCCGCATATACCAAGAAACGAAGCGGCTGACAGGTAATCCCCCGCAAAAGCGATCCCATTGACTCCCCAATGAATCTGGCCGCCAGCAGCATAATAAGACGACGATGAACTGGTTTTTCTCCCGAAATAGAAAGATAGCCCCAGTACGAGACCGACAAAAACCAGAAAAAACGCTAAAGCGGTGTAGGAAATTTCATAGATCATGCCCGACCTCCTTCTTCAATTTCCACGGCCTGCTCCACTTCATCTTCGTATTTCGTGCAATAGTAATTGTACACCACACCGAGGATGACGGCAAAAACAATCAGTCCAATTCCGTAGGCCAAGGCCAGGTTAAGCCCTCCAAGCACCGGAACAGCGAGCAACTCGTATTGAAAAACCCCAATCGCGACAAAACCTGCGTAACAAATTAGATAGACAAAAAATAGACGTATGCCCAAAACGGATTTTCGTTTTGTAAGGCTCTCTTTCTCTTCGGACGTGTTATTAACGTGCATGATAAGTAGTTAGATATGGTTTATAATGAAAACATCGGCGACATATAAACGATACGCAACCGATGCAACGACAATAATAGCTAAAAAGATGAAAAGTTGGTGGGTTTTTCGAAATTTTAACACACTAAGCAACTACCATCCGCTCACATGCAACGGTTCTTCAAAATTTTAAAAGTCAATGTTTGCAAAAACAACTGCACTTTCATACATTAGCACCCGCCAATCTGCACACGTTGGCGCACACATGATCGGAGTTGATTTTTTTCGGATTGCTAAATCGAAAAACGATGCAGCAAGTCGCTACGCCGATGAATAACGAAACAACAACTAACACAATGGAAGCACACCATGAGGAATTATTACGTATTTTCTGAAGCAACATCCTTATTTAGAACGATCAGAGGCAAAGTCACTGCTTCGATATAATAGGACACGCACACCACCAGATACTAAAACGTCCTAATCATTTTTTTAAAAAACACCGTACAGCGTGAAAACGCTGTGCAATCCGGGCTGCGCGGTCCTTAGCGCGGTATGTCGTGCCAGTTTGTGGCGCTGTCGGCTTGGATGTGGTATTAAATGTCGCTTATTTTTTTAACCCTAAATAACTATTAACAACATGAAAAAAAGGCAATTTTTTCTATTAATGTGTCTACTCCTGAGTAGCACCTACTACGTGTGGGCTCAGGACATCACCGTGAAGGGGCACGTTTCCGACCAAAACGGTCTGCCGCTGCCGAACGTATCGGTATTGGTGACCGGAACTAACCAGGGGACGGCCACAAACGATGAAGGTAACTTTTCCATTAACGCGCCAGGCAATGGATCGTTGACGTTTACCTACATCGGCTATGTAAGCCAAACGGTTTCGATCAACAACCAAACCACCATTGACGTGACGCTGGAGGAAGACGCGACCAATCTTGATGAGGTCGTCGTGACGGCTTTGGGTATCGAGCGGAAGTCAAAAAGTCTTACCTACTCTACACAAGTAGTTAAAGGTGAAGAGCTTACCCGCGTAAAAGATGCCAACCCGATGAACAACCTTACCGGCCGGGTATCTGGTTTGCAAATCAACCGGAGCTCAGGCGGCGTGGGCGGATCGGTCAACATCGTACTTCGCGGCTACAAGTCGAACCGCAGCAACCAGCCGCTTTATGTGGTAGACGGACTGCCGATCACCAATACCGGCGGAAGCGGGTCTTCAGGTGCCTTTGGTGGGGGCGCTGACCGCGGGGATATCCTCAGCACCCTTAACGCCGAAGACATCGCTAGCATCAACGTCTTGAAAGGTGCTTCAGCTTCAGCGTTGTATGGTAGCCAGGGAGCGAACGGCGCCATCATGATCACAACCAAACAAGGCGCCGCCGGCAGAACCCGGATCGACATTTCCAGTGGCTTCACGCTCGATCAGGCGTTCTACCTTCCTGAGTTGCAGACCCGCTACGGTCAAACCACTGCAGACAGCGAAGAAAGCTGGGGCGACCCAGGTTCATACGACGATCCGTCAAAAGATTTCTTCAATACCGGATCTACTTGGATCAATTCCGTTAGCCTGAGCGGCGGAAGCGAAAAGATGCAAAACTACTTTTCGTATTCCAACACTTCGAACAAGGGTATTATGCCCACAAACACATTTAATCAGCATACGGCGACTTTCCGCAATTCAACGAATTTCTTCGACAACCGGCTCTCGTTCAACGGAAGCCTGATGTATTCACAGCAGGACGTACACAACCGTCCGTCTTCCGGATTGTACTTCAACCCACTTAGCGGGGTTTATATGTTCCCCCGCGGATTGGATTTTGATCAGTACAAAGATTTTGAATACTTTTCAGAAACGCGAAACTTGTATTTACAGGATTGGTGGAACATCAACTACGACGAAGGTCTGACCGGCACCCACCACCAGCAAAACCCCTACTGGATTTTGCACCGCAACCCGACGGACCAAAAACGGAGCAACGTAATCGGCCAGGCTCAACTTCGTTTCAACATCACCGACTGGTTGAATGTTACGGCTCGCGGTACCATGAACCGCCGCTGGGACAACTGGGAGCGCCGCGTATATGCCGGTACCCAGGGCGTGTTGGCCGGCCAGGTGATTTCCGGTGTGTTAAACGATAACGGCCGTTATCAACGCGAACAAGGTGGAGCCACTGCGTTGTACGGAGACGTGCTCTTGAGCGGTAACCGTCAATGGAACGACTGGGAACTTACCTTTACCGCCGCCACGTCGATCAACGACGAGCGCGCGGACAGCTGGAACCTTGACCAACGCCAGTTAGCCGTTGCTAACGTATTCTTGTTGAGCAACATTTACCGCAACCAGCCAATCACGAACTTGACGGAAACTATTACCCGCCGCCAGATCCAATCGGTATTCGGTTCAGCCAACTTAGGCTACCAAGGCAAAGTCTACATCGACGCTACAGCACGTAATGACTGGGCTTCTACCCTGGCAAACACGCCGAAAATGGAATCCGGTTACTTCTACTGGTCAGCCGGTATTACCACCGTGCTCACCGAATTGATGTCACTGCCTGACTTCATTACTTACGGTAAACTGCGGTTCTCCTACGCAGAAGTGGGCAACGACGTGGGCATCTACGCGACCATGCCTACGCACAGCCTGGCAACGGGTATCCTTACTTCAAACGTTTCTGGATCTTACCTCGGCTTGCCGCTGCGTCCGGAAATCAGCCGCAGCTACGAGTTGGGTTATGAAGGACGTTTCTGGAACGACCGGGTAAACTTAGACCTCGCCCTCTACAAGACAAACACCAAAGACCAGTACTTCTCATACGAAGGTCCCGTTGGCGTTGTCAACACCACCGTGTTCCTCAATGCGGGTAATGTAGAAAACAAAGGTATCGAGGTGGCGTTGGGTGTCGACGCTGTCCGCAACGACAAACTTACCTGGAATACCAGCGTAAACTTTACCATGAACCGCAACAAAATCCTCGAATTGGCACCGAACCTTGGTGATCGTTATGACATTGGAGGAAACTTCAACGTATTGCGTCTAGGTGGTTCATTCGGCGATTTCTGGGCCCAAACGTTCCTTCGGGATGAAAACGGCGTGTTGATCGTCGACGAAAACGGCCGCCCGCAAAACGGTGGACCTGGATTCATCGGCAACGCGCTGCCAAAATCTATGGTAGGCTGGAACAACAGTCTGCGTTACGGCGACTGGTCACTGGGCTTAACCATCGACGGCCGTTTTGGCGGCGAGGTTATCAGCATGACTCAGGGCTACCTCAACTCTTTCGGTGTCAGCGAGGAGAGCGCTGCAGCGCGTGACCGTGGCGGGGTAAACATCCCTGCTGTGTTGGCAGACGGCACCCCTTGGGAAGGTCTGCTTCCTGCACAGGCATATTACGCTGCCGTGGGTAACCGCGACGGTATCACCGAAGGCCAGGTCTATGATGCAACCAACATTCGCCTTCGCGAAGTGTCGGTCGGTTATCGCCTGCCCATCACCTGGAGCGGCATCCAACAAGCCAGCGTCGCATTGACTGGCCGGAATTTGTTCTTCTTTAAGAACAACGCCCCTTATGACCCTGAGTTGAACACAACTACCGGTGTCGGCGGACAAGGATTGGACATCTTCGGCCTGCCTACAACCCGGCAATATGGTTTAACCCTAAAAGTAACCTTCTAATTTGCGCACTACAATGAAAACAAGCATAAAATTCAAGGGATCCAAATGGCTCCCGGCTGTCATGGCCGCCGCAGTGCTTACCACCGCCGGCTGTACAAAAAACTTTGAGGAGCTCAACACAAACCCAGCTGGGATAACCGATGAGCAGGGTAATGCAGACTACGCGTTGATCGCTTCCTTCCTTTCACAAGCTCAGCGAAACATTATCCCTGAGGCTACCGGAACATACCAATTGGCCAACAACCTTGCCAGTGATGCCTACGCAGGCTACCTCGGCATCCCTACAGCGTTCGAGTCCAATTCTAATAACCTCACCTACCGGTTGGTACCGGGCTGGTACCTGGCTGTTTGGAACGACCGCTATATTCAGGCCATGAATCCCATCCACCGGGTATTAGAATTTACCCAGGGCAATGAACTGCTCGCCGATGTCTATGCATTTGCAAAATTGCTGAAAGTTGCGGCTATGCACCGTACGGCAGACAAGGTAGGTCCGATTATCTACACCAAGTATAACCAGCCGGACGCAAACGGCAGCATCGAATTTGACGCCCAGCCAGACGTATATCGCAATTTCTTCCTCGATTTGGATACGGCAATGACCACGTTTAAAGGGCTTCAGGGGCAGCCTACATCTTCTGCCCTTTCGCTTTCAGATCTGGGTTACAGCAGCGACAACTATACACATCTGCTCAAATTGGCCAATTCGTTACGTCTGCGGTTAGCGATGCGCGTCTCCATGGTAGATCCAGAGCTTGCCCGTACAGAGGGTGAAAAGGCCCTTGATCCAGCGAATGGCGGATTGATTGAGGAGAATGCAGACAACTGGATGGTTCGGCTCACAGCACAGCACCCGCTTAATGAAATCACCAGTTCATGGAGCGACACCCGCATGGCTGCCGGCATCGAATCATACCTGAAAGGATACAACGATCCGCGCTTGCCGAAAATGTTCGAAAAGGCTACGGACCCCGCTGTTGAAGGAGAGTACAAAGGTATCCGCGTAGGTATCCTCATCGACGCGAAAAGCCGCTATGAGAATTATTCGAAGCTGGTTCCGCAAGAACCGCTCATGCAGCTCTTCACCGCAGCAGAGACATGGTTCCTCAAAGCGGAAGCTGGGTTGCGCGGTTGGTCAAATGCAGGTGATGTGAAGACCAATTACGAAACCGGCGTTCGCCGCTCTTTCCAAAAATACGATTTGAGCGGTGTGGAAGACTACCTCGCGGACGACACCAGTACACCGGCACCCTATGTCGATCCGAAGTCACAAACTCCGGGCGCGCATGACATCCCGGCTGATTCACCGTATTTAAGTGACATCACCATCAAGTGGGACGATGCCGCTTCGAATGACGAGAAGCTTGAGCGCATCATTACGCAAAAATGGTTGGCGATCTTCCCTGATGGCGATGAAGCCTGGGCAGAATACCGGCGCACCGGCTACCCTATTCAATTCCCTGTTGTTGTGAATTACAGCAATGGCGCCATTCCAACGGTTCCGGGAATTCGCAGGTTACCCTACGCACAACGCGAATACGATAGCAACAGCGCTGGCGTAGCAAGAGCGGTGGAATTACTCGGCGGCCCCGATAATGGCGGCACCCGCCTGTGGTGGGATGTAGAAGATAAAAGCTTCTAATCCGTAACACAGATTCATTCAAAAGGCTATCTCCGCATGGGGATAGCCTTTTTTTATGCACCGTAAGGGCAGCAACTCAAATAACGCTATCAGACCCGCTAATGGGTCTCACTTTTTCACCGGTATAATCGATTTGAAGTAGCGTACGGGCTCTACTGTCTATACGCTTCCTCATTAATCGCCCTGAGCAGGGAATGCTTCCCCGGCGCATCCTGCAGCAACTGCCAGATCATGATGCCGGAAGCGCGTTCCCTGGCAAGGGCAGTTTTTCGTTTGATTGTGGGGATGCCGTTGTAATAGAGCGTCGCGCCGTCAGGAAGCTTGAGTTCATCGGTCTGCTCGGAACCGGGAAACTGGTCCTGAATATCCCTAAAGACCATCGTCTTTGCCGGGGAGTCGATTTCCGGACCAAAGCCATAGCCATAAAATCCCACGCCGAGCGTCATTTTTTCCTTCGGTATGTTTCGTTCGTTTAAGAAATAGTCCAAATCGGCCACGGCATGCTCATAAGTAGAATGCGGGCCCTGCTTGGTGGGTGTCCATGGTCCAGTATGATCGTAGCTCATGAGATTCACGAAGTCGTACTGCGCCAACGCGCGATCCGTAAACTGGTCTTTATAAAACACCGCGATTGCGGCTGTCACCAGCTTGTTATGCGGCTTGAGCACGCTGGCGAGACCGACAACAAATTTTTCGTAATTTTCGTCGATATCGCTGCCCTCAATATCTACATCGATGCCATCAAGGTTATAGTTAAGCGCAATCAGCAACAGGTCGTTGATAAGTCTGGCGCGCCTGTCGTCCCGCAGTAGGGCATGGTAATATTCGTGCCTACCGCCCCCCGCAATCGAAGCGAGCACTTTCACGCCTTTCCGATGAGCCGCCTCCACAAATGGCGCCAACCCCGACAGATCCTGTGTAAAAACACCGGTGGTATCCGGATTCAGGAACGACAGGTTGATGTGGGTCACCCGATCAAACGGCACCGTGGCCGGGTCAGCGGTCAGCGCGGATCGTAGCGGATAATAGCCGACAATCCGAAAGTTTTCATTTTTCGACTGTGCCCCGGCGGGTAAAGTCATGGTGCCTATTGTTGTCAGCACCAGCGCAATAAGGATTGATCGTTTCATAGGATGAGGGTTAGTTGGTGGATCGTACCACATTAATTCATCCGTGAAGATAACGATATTTTCCATTTTTGTAGAAACCGCACAAGTTCCCAAAAGGAATGACCGAACTTCCTGATAAATTGACGATACTTCCCGACGGCCGTTCTTATCCGTTTAACACTTCATTGATCTTACGGAAAAGCCGTTCATCCGGTGTAACGTTCGTTTGACAAAGGCGAACTGAAATTTTGGTTATCTTACGGGCCAGATACCAATTACGAACAGTCACATGAAATACGTTCTTTCCTTGCTCTTCACTTCGTTTAGCCTATGTCAAGCATTTTCCCAGCAATACCGTATCCACGGTGAAATTCATGATGCCATGGACGGCGGCGGCTTCCCCAATGTGACCGTTTCCCTCTTCACCCCAGATTCACTGCTCGCCGGCCAGACCGTCACCCTTTCAGATGGCACGTTCGATTTTCGGGCAGTCAAGGCTGGCCGCTACGTGTTGAAAGCTCAATACCTGGGTTACGAACCCATCGAAGAAGTCCTTGTACTCACCCAGCACACCGACGTAGGCATCCTGTTTCTAAAAGGGAGCGCTACCGCACTCGACGAGGTCACCATTACCATAGCGCCCCCCATGGCGGAGCAAAAAGGCGATACTACGCAGTTCAATGCTGCAGCCTTCCAAACCATGAAAGACGCTAACGCGCAAAACCTCATCGAAAAAATGCCCGGCATCACGTCACAGGATGGAACGCTTCAGGCGCAGGGGGAGAATATTGTGCAGATCTTTGTAGACGGCAAACCGTTCTTCGGTACCGATGTCAAGGCCGCCCTCCAAAACCTTCCCGCTGAAGTCATCCAAAGCGTGCAGGTGTTCGATCGGCTTAGCGACAAGGCGCAGCTAAGCGGTTTCGACGATGGCGAACGCGAGAAAACGATCAACATCATCACCAAGCCCAATAGCCGTCGGGGGCTGTTTGGCAAGACCTCCGTCGGATATGGCAGTGACGACCGCTACATGGCAGGCGCCAGCGTCAACGCATTCAACAACGACCAGCGGCTCACTATCACCGGCCTTAGCAACAACATCAATGCCATGGATTACTCGGCAGATCCCAACAGCCAGGGAGAAAGCCGCCCGCAAAATGGCATCATCAATACCAATCGTATTGGCATCAACTTCAGCGACGATTGGGGCGAAAAAGTCGCAATCAACGCAAGCTACCTATTCAACCACCGAAAAAATATCGGCGAGCAGTCCCTCAATCGGGAATACCTCCTCCCTGACGACGACGGTCAGGTATATACAGAGTTCAGCAACAACGTCCGCCGGAATGCCGAGCACCGCTTCAACATGCGCTTTGAATACAACATAGACAGCAACAACCGCATTCTTTTCCGGCCGAACATCTCGGCCGAGACAGACCGCGAAAATTCCAATTTTACCGGAGATACAAGGTCGGCCGGCGGACCGCTCAATCGAACCGAAAACCAGCTGTCGGCCAAAAACCTGGACTTTGACTTTGACAACCGACTGTTTTACAGCCGGCGGTTTGCAAAAAAGGGGCGCAGCCTCACGCTTGGCCTCCATACGGGAAATTACAAAAACCGGGACGATGCCAACCGCCAGGCCGACAATATTTTTTACGACGATACAGAGCGTACCGAATTCCTCAATCAAAACAAGGTACGCGACCGCACCGGTTTGGCCTGGGAAGCCGATATCTCCTACACCGAACCGATTGGAAAAAGGAGCATGGTCGAATTCGAGTATGAAATCGGCAATACAAGCAATGACTCTGACCAGCGCACCTACGACCTGGACGAGTCCGGGGCGATTACGGAAACCCGCCTCGATACGGCACTGAGCAACACGTTCGCCAGCGAATACTTATCGCAGGAAGCCGAGATCGGCTATCAGTACAAACTCGATCGGTTCCGCATGCAGGTCGAAGCCGAATTCCAGCACGCGCGATTAAAAAACAACCAGCAATTTCCCAATTCATATCTGTTGGTACGCACCTTTAAGAGTGTACTGCCTTCCGTTCGGCTGGATTACGAGATAAACTCCAACAAAAATCTGGAATTCGACTACGATGCCCGCACCAACGCGCCTTCGGTTGGCGACTTACAGGCGGTGATCGACAATTCCAATCCGCTGCAATTGCGCACCGGGAATCCGAATCTTCGACAGTCGTATACCAACCGGCTTCGGTTCCGATATCGCAGTTATAATCCCCAAACCGAGCGGAGTTTCTTCGGCATGGTGATGTCGTCTTTTACCGACAACAACGTCGTCACCGCCACCACGATAGCAGACGCCCCGATCGAAGTAGCAGACGGAATTATCCTTGAGCGGGGTTCGCAACTCTCCCGCCCAGTCAACCTGGATGGCTACCGGAATATTTGGTCGTACGCCAACTGGGGCATGCCCCTTCGTTTCGTTCCGCTCAATTTCAACGTACATGGTGGCATTGGCTATACGCGCAATCCCGGAATGATCAACGAGGAAGTCAACCTGGTCAATACCGTCCGCTACAGCGGTGGCATTTCCCTGAGCAGCAACATCAGCGACCGTATCGATTTCAATATTTGGACACGCTCCAGTTACAATACCGTGAAAAATTCATTGCGCCCGGCGCTCAGCAACAATTACTATAACCAGACCACACGGGTCAGCTACAACTGGATACTTTGGCAAAATCTCGTGTACCGGCTAGACGTCAACCATCAACTCAATACCGGTCTGTCCGAAGGATACGATAATAGCATCTTCCTGGTCAACATGGCAATCGGAAAAAAACTATTGAAAAACGAGCGCGCCGAAGTCAGCGTAAATGTTTACGACCTTTTCGGCCAAAACAACAATATACGACGCAACATCTCGGAGACATACATTCAGGATACCCAGTCGAACGTCTTGCAACGCTATTTCATGCTAAGTTTTACCTACAACATCCGCCATTTCGCGCGGGGTACCACGATGGAAGATTACGAAGACCATTACAATTAATTCGGTTGTCCGCCGTACCGGTCATCCGGAAAGGGCAAATGAAGGTGCTTCGATCATTCAAAACACATCTTCCAGTTTAAACACCCACGCATAGTCACCGGGCATGGTAGCCGGCGTGATCGTGGGTGGCTCGATGGTTACGCCCATACTGTCTGCGGTTGTGCGCACCACGGCCGATGATCCGAGCAGCGATGCCGACGCGGGGCGCGTCACTCCCGGCACGCGGAGGGGCACCGACGGCCATTTTGTACAGATGACATACAAGTCCCTGTCCTTACGGGTATACTTCACATCCGGCTGAGAGGTGTCGTCAGGCCGCTCCCGCCAAGCCCTGGTCCCGTAAATAGCCTCTCCGTTTATTTCCAGCCAGCGGCCCATATCAAGCAGGCGTTGTTCCATGATCACCGGGATCAAGCCATTGGCCTTCGGCCCTACATTGAGGAGCAGGTTACCCCCATTGCTCACCTTGTCGATCAACAAGTCGACCAGCTGCTTCGATGAGAAATAATGATCGGTGGTTTCAAACTGATTGTACCCATACGAGGTACCGATACCCCGGCTTTCCTCCCAGGGATGGGTCGCTTGATCGCCGATGCCTTCGGCGTCATGTACCAGGTCGTACTCGGTCGTGTAGTAGTCGCCATGCCTGCTCCGCATTTCCTTGCCCCAGCGGTCGTTTACCACCACCGTCTCCCGGACGGGCGATTCGTTATACAACCACGCCAAAAACTCGGTGCTCTTCAGTGTTTCACTGGGGTAGTCCCACTCCCCGTCCGAAAAGATGATCTCCGGACGGTAGGCGTCAACGAGTTCCTTGAGTTGAGGGATCATGTGGGTATCCACCCAGTCGTCGATGGTTTCCTTGGTATAGAGCGGATGGCTCCATTCCAAAAGGGAGTAATAAAAGCCCATATGCAAGCCGGCGTTACGCACCGCGTCAGTCAGTTCTCCCGCCAAATCCCTATTGGCTCCAATTTCGTCGCTATTCCACTTGGGGCTGTACCGGCTTGGCCACAGGCAAAACCCATCGTGGTGCTTCGAGGTGAGTACAACGTACCGGGCTCCGGCGCGTTTAAACAGATCCGCCCATTTCGACGGATCAAAGTGCTCCGCATTAAACATGGGCGCAAAATCGCTGTAGGTAAAATCAGCCCCATACGTTCTCCTATGATATTCCGTAAACAACTTGTTGCCGCTTTTTAATCGGCTTTCGTAGTGCTCTGCGTACTTTTCATAAACACCATCCACCTCGTCTACCGGTGCATAGGCTGGTACGGAATAAGGACCCCAATGAATAAAAATGCCAAACTTGGCGTCAGACCACCATTGTGGCGTCTCCCGCTGATCGATCGATTCCCAGGTGGGTTTGTATTGCTGGGCAATGGACAGGCCGTTCGAAGAAAGAAGCAACAGGACGATTACAAAGTTTCTCATTACTGCCGGTTTATTCCCGCTAATGTACGAAATTGAAACGAAGCTTCGTTTTCCCCTAGGTCCGGGCATAAAAAAAGCCACCCATTTGGTGGGTGGCTGCACAATATCTGAAAAATAGCGTTAAATCAACTTTACATTTACTGCGTTGGGACCTTTTTTGCCCTGGGCTATTTCAAATGAAACCTCATCGTTTTCACGGATGCGGTCTAAGAGTCCCGATGAGTGGACAAATACTTCACGTCCACCTTCATTCGGTGTGATGAATCCAAAACCCTTGGTTTCATTGAAAAATTTTACTACGCCTTCTTGCATGGTAATAAGAATAAAAATAAAAAAATAAATTAATTGCTATAAAGATAGAAACAATTTACTGATTTCCAAGAATTTTTGTGTTTTTATTTTACGCAATCGTGTTTACCTAAGTGATGGATATGGCGCAGGTGTGAGGCAAAAGCGTGTCCAAGGGTCCGGTGTTCAAGGTATACGACGTTAAACTCGAGGCAGGTTGCCTTCACCAATTCGTTTATAGCCGGATAGTGAATGTGGCTAATCCGCGGGAATAGGTGGTGCTCTACCTGAAAGTTAAGTCCGCCGAGCAGCCACGAGATTACCCGGCTCTTTGTGGCAAAGTTGGAGGTGGTACTCAGCTGATGCACCATCCACTCCTGTTCGATCTTTTGCGTATCGCCGTCGGGCGCTGGAAACTGCGTATCCTCAACAACGTGTGCAAGCTGGAACACCACGGCGAGGCAAAAACCACACGAAACACCGGCAACAACCCAACCCAGGATCGCGGGCAGCCACCCCACCATCGCAATCGGTATGGCCAGATATACACCGACATAAGCCAGCTTCGTTGCCCAAAAGATCAGGTGTTCACGCACCGGCATGGGTTTCCGGTCGGCCTTCGGCCCCATCCGGCCCGAGAAATATTTTTCAAAGTCCTGAAATAGCACCCATGCCAGGTAGGATATGCCGTAGAGCACCACCCAGTAGCCTACCTGAAACCGGTGAAACCGCTTCCTCGGCTGGTCACTGTGCATGCGCATAAATTTAATGTCGATGTCATGATCCAGTCCGTCGACATTGGTATAAGTATGGTGGCTGATGTTGTGCTTCTGTTTCCAGAAATAAATGGTGCCGCCAAGCATGTTGAGCGAGTAGGCAGAAAGGCTATTTATCCAGCCTTTTTTTGAAAAGCTTTGGTGTCCGCCTTCGTGCATGATGTTAAACCCGATTGTGGCAAGGTTGCACCCAAAGAGCATACACAGGGGTATGGCAAGCCACGCGGGCGGTGTCGCAAACACAAGCACCATGTAGGTAGAAACCGCCGCCGCGACCAGGATGGTACTCTTGATATACAGCTTGCGATTGCCGGTATTGGAAATGTTATGGGTTTTAAAATAGTGGTTTACACGGGCCCGCAGGGTACTTGCAAAGGGCTTATTGGTACTGTTGAAACTTACTTTTGTCATTAAATAATCAAATATGGGGCGTAAGGTACAGGTTATTTTCCAATGACGGTGGTGCCCGAGCCGGAATTAACCTTATTTAACACATGCCGTCTTAGTCCGATTGCGCCGAAATCCCTGAAAACGCAACGGTCGATTGTCTTCCCTACCCCTTGGGTCCCTTTTGACGGCGCGCGTAAAAAAAAAAAATTTATCACTGATTACTAGGGATTTAACACCTGAGTAACTAAATTAATCTACTAAACAGGTAGACTTAATAGTTATTCCAAATATATTTGCAGCCATATACTTAAAACGATTAAATCATGCAAACACCTTTCCGCTATCTGACATCCCGTTTACGAATGCAGGCCAACCGGTTTTCCACGGAGTATACGAACTCATTTTTTCACCCATTCGCCGATGTGGCGAAGCTATCTCAAACGATTCAATGAAAAAAAATTTGTCTGATCAGTTCTTCGGCGGCCGACTCGCCGGCCGCATTGCACTATTTTTGGGCGTTATCCTAATCGGTCCGATAACTTCCGCAACCGCACAGGAAACGACGCCATTGGTCAATTCCATCCTCGACGGCGTGGTGCTCGACGCCGAAACCGAGGAGCCACTGGCTGGTGCTACGCTCCAGCTGGAAGGTATCACCCATTCCACAAAGTCCGATATTCAGGGCCGATTCCGGTTCGTTACCGGACAAAAGTTTCCATACACGATTATCGTGTCTTACCTCGGCTATGAAACCGAAGAGGTTGTTGCCACGGAAAGCCCAATCACCATTCGCCTGCGGCGTGGCGCAACCGGCCTCAGCGAGGTGACGGTTACCTCACGGCGTCGGCGTGAGCTGCTCCAGGAAGTACCCATTCCCGTTTCGGTAGTCGGCGGCACGCTGGCCGAAGAAACCGGTGCCTTCAATGTCAACCGTTTGAAGGAATTGGTACCGACGGTACAGCTTTATTCGTCAAACCCGCGAAACACCGGCCTGAGCATCCGCGGCCTTGGCACGACGTTCGGACTCACCAACGATGGTATTGACCCCGGCGTCGGCTTTTATGTCGACGGCGTGTATTACGCCCGCACGGCCGCCACTACGCTCGATTTCATCGACGTTGCACAAATTGAGGTGCTTCGCGGTCCACAGGGCACGCTATTTGGCAAAAACACCGTTGCAGGGGCTTTCAACGTCACCACCCGCAAGCCCTCATTTACTCCGGAAGGCCGTGCAGAACTAAGCTACGGCAACTACGGATACATTCAGGCTAAGGCTTCCGTGAGCGGGCCACTATCCAAGCGACTCGCGGGCCGCGTGTCGTTTAGCGGCACACAGCGCGATGGCTTGCTCTATAATGTGGCCACCCAGCAGCGGGTCAACGACCTCAACAACCTGGGGCTCCGTGGCCAGCTGCTCTACGAGCTTTCGGACCGCGTGGAAGTCCTGGTAGCGGGCGATCTAACCCGGCAGCGGCCAAATGGCTACGCACAGGTTTTCGCCGGCGTGGCACCTACCCTCCGTCCGGCTTATCGTCAGTTCGAGCAGATTATCGCAGACCTCAACTATGATGTGCCGAGTCGAAATCCGTTCGACCGGCTCATCGACCACGATACCCCCTGGCGTTCGGGTCAGGACCTCGGTGGTGTTTCGGTCAACGTAGACGCCAAGCTCGGCTCCGGCACCCTCACCGCTACTTCGGCCTGGCGTTTCTGGAACTGGATGCCTTCAAACGACCGCGACTTCACCGGCCTGCAGGGATTGGCACTGTCGCAGGCGCCGTCACGTCACGACCAGTGGTCGCAGGAAGTCCGTTGGGCCGGCGAATTTTCGTCGCGGCTGAGTGCGGTGTTCGGCGTGTTTGTATTCGGCCAGTCGCTCAAGGCCGACCCGGCCCACACCGAAGAGGCCGGCGAGCATCAATGGCGGTTTTCACAAAACAGCGATAGTCCGCTCTGGCAGACACCGGGCCTGTTCGAAGGCTTCGGCATCAAAACCTACCCAAGCCTCCGCACATTCAGCGGAGCCGTATTTGGCCAACTGGATTGGGCAGTCACCGAGCAGCTCCGCATCTTGCCCGGTATACGGGTCAACTACGACGACAAGTCCGTCGATTTTCGGCGCGAGCCCTACGGTGGCCTCCAGACGGATGACCCCGCACTCATCGCCCTGAAAAACTCGCTGTACAGCGCCCAGGCCTTTTCGGCAGACATCGACAAAACCGACGTATCGGGTCAGCTTACCGTAGCCTACAAACCCTCGGCACGCATCAACACCTTCGCAACGTTCTCCACAGGTTTCCGACCAGTTGGCCTCAATCTCGGCGGCCTGCCCAGCAGCGACGGGCAGCCCATGCTCGAACTGGCGGTGATCGATCCTGAGCGGGTGTATCATTATGAAATAGGGATCAAGGCAGCCCCCTCGCGAAACCTCTCCGTTGGGCTCACCGCTTATCATACAGACGTCCATGATTATCAGGCACAGGTGCAGGCAGCAGACCTCTCGGTAAACCGCGGATATCTCGCCAACGCCGAGCAGATCCGCGTGCGCGGTATCGAATTGGATGCCAGCGCCCGCGTCGCCAGTTTCCTGTCGCTTTACGGCGCCCTGGCCTATACCGACGGAGAGTACGTATCGTTTACCAATGCGCCGCCACCACTTGAGGAAACGGGCGGACCGAGCTTCAAGGACATTTCAGGCGGGGTGCTCCCCGGTATTTCCAAGTGGGCGGCGTCGGTCAGTGCCGAAGCCACCACCCCGCCGGCGCAGCTCTTTGGACAACAGGGTGAGTTTACCTTTGCCATCGACGGCTATTACCGGTCGTCCTTCTCGTCCAATCCCTCGCCTTCGCGGTACCTTGTCGTGCCCGAATACACCCTGATCAACGCACGGGCGGGGTTCCGCGCGCCACACGGTGTTTCCATTTTCGCATGGGTACGCAATGCGTTCGATAAAGATTATTTTGAACAACTGTTGCCGGGCGCGGGCAATGCCGGACACTACGCCGCAGTGTTGGGCGAGCAACGCACCTACGGCGTCACGCTGCGGTACATTTTTTAACCGCAGCTCACGCCGGAAACGGCAAGACAAACAAAAAGGAAGTGATCCCGGCAAGGGCACTTCCTTTTTTTGTATGCAAAAGTCAAATATCCTCTACCCGGCCACGATGGGGCCTCGTCTCCTTCACGAGGTTGTACCTGAGAGGCGGGGCTTCGCTGGCATTCACCAGCCCTTTTTCATGCAAGTCAGCCAGCACCTGCTCACTGCGGGTCCTGCACGTCTCAAGCGAAAGCCCCGGGTCCAGGGCGAGCCAATGCTCCGCTACCTCCACGGCCGTGCCCTCACCCAGGTCGGCAAGGGCAAATACCACTTGCTCTTCGATACTGCCCTCCGCCTCATACCGCGCCGGCACTTGCAGCGGTTGCGCAAAAAAATCTCCATTTTCCATATAGCTCGAACCGATTAACGACTTAATAATGAAACAGCTTCGGTATTCCCCTGCTGTACGGCCAGGTCCAGCGCTGTCAATCCACGGCTATCGCGAATATCCGTATTTGCCCCATATCGGAGCACGACTTTCACCAACTCGTTGCGACCGAACAACGTCGCAAACATCAGGGCAGTGCCCCCATTGCCGTGCTGGAGGTTGATGTCGGCACCGTTACGGATTAGCAGTTCCGCTATCTCGCTATAACCTTTAAAACATACGCCCATCAGCGCCGTGTTGCCCCCACTATCCTGCGCGTTTACGTCCGCGCCCGCCTCGATCAAGATTTTGGCGGCTTGATAATTGCCGTTGTAGGCCGCTATCATCAACGGCGTATAGCCCCGGCTGTCCCGGATGTCTACGTTTTCCAAATTTCCGATGTTTGCTTTCAGAAATGCGTCGTCTCCGGCGCGGGCCGCATTAAATATTTCGAATATCAAACGTTCCGACATGATCTTGTTGAAATTAGTCGTTTACCGATCGCCTCCGACTCCTAATACGGGTCGGCGGCCTTACCGTGTTCCATGGCCTGCTTTACCGCTTTGTTTGCCGCTGCGGACGCGCCGTCCATCTTTTCCATCATATCCTTGGATTTGCGAATTCCTTCTTCCACGCGGCGACCATAGTCCTCGTCACACGCATAAAACATTTCGACCATCTTATCCTGTATAGAAGTGGGACATTGTGAGAGAGCATCGACCAGGTTGAATATCAGTTCGTCCCGCTCCCAGTCCTCAAACCCCCGGTACGTTTCACCGGCCTGTTTGAAATTATTCTGCCGGTCTATTTTTTCCCGTACCAATCGGGCATTGTAGAGCGGTGTATGATCCTGCCCCGGCCGTTCGGCCTCCTGGAGCCCGCCCAGCGATGACGGTTCATAATTCACATGCGGATTCACCCCGTCTACGATGTCCTGGTGATACGCCATCTGGCCATCGCGCTGGTTAGTGGCCACGTGTTTACGCGGCGCGTTGATTGGAAGTTGCAGGTAGTTGGTGCCTACGCGGTAGCGTTGCGTATCCGAATAGGAAAACGTACGGCCCTGCAGCATTTTGTCGTCCGAAAAATCCAGTCCGTCTACCAGCACGCCTGTGCCAAACGCCGCCTGCTCCACCTCGGCAAAATAGTTTACCGGATTGCGGTTCAGCGTCATTTTCCCCACCGGTAACCAGGGAAACTGATCCTTAGGCCAAATCTTCGTGTCGTCAAGCGGATCGAAGTCCAGCTCCGGATGCTCATCGTCGCTGAGGATCTGCACAAACAGCTCCCACTGCGGGAAATCGCCCCGTTCAATAGCTTCGTACAGATCCTGAGTGGCATGATTGAAGTTATTCGCCTGAATCTCCTGCGCGTCCTTGGTCGTCAAGTTTTTGATGCCCTGCAGCGGCTCCCAATGGTATTTCACCAGCACCGCTTCGCCGTCCTTGTTTACCCATTTATAGGTATTCACACCGGATCCCTGCATCTGCCGATAGTTTGCCGGGATGCCCCAGGGCGAAAACAGGAACGTGATCATGTGCATCGCTTCCGGCGTGTTGCTGATAAAGTCAAACTGACGCACCGGATCCTGCCGGTTCGTCACCGGATCGGGCTTGAATGCATGTATAAAATCCGGGAATTTTAGCGCATCCCGTATGAAGAATATTTTTAGGTTATTGCCCACCAGGTCCCAGTTGCCGTCTTCCGTATACATCTTCACGGCAAACCCCCTGGGGTCGCGGAGCGTCTCCGGCGAATGTCCGCCGTGGATCACCGTCGAGAATCGCACAAACAGAGGCGTCTTCTTGCCTTTCTCCTGAAAGACCTTGGCCCGCGTGTACCGCGAAGCCGGCTCGTCGCCCACCATACCATATGCCTCGAAATAGCCGTGAGCACCCGCGCCGCGTGCATGCACGACGCGCTCCGGCACCCGCTCACGGTCGAAGTGCGACATTTTTTCCAAAAACTGGTAGTTTTCCAGGGTCGCCGGCCCGCGATTTCCCACCGTCCGCAGGCTCTGGTTGTCGTATATGGGATGGCCCTGGCGCGTGGTCAGGATATTCGAAGTCTCCTGGCCGGTACTCTTTATGGTCGATTGCTTTGCTTCCGCAGACTCGTTTGAAGATGCATTCGGTCGATTCGTCTCTTCCATGTCGTTTAATCAATTGGTGAAAAAATACATGCAGACGAGCATCCACATGTCTACTTATAGATGGAGAACACGTTAAACGCATAAATGTTCAGACCGTTGCTAATTTTCTACCGGTGTCAAAAAGACACCCGCGCACATGGCACACCACCCGGCGGCTGCTTTTCACTAAAAAGCCCTGCCACAGACGCTGAAAAACGTTAGTGGCAGGGCCTGTATCCGAATGACTCGGTTGGATCTCCTACACCTCAATAGCAAATTCCGCCTTGGGCAGGCGTACTTTCTTCATGCGCGCGAATGTGTCATTTTCCTCATCGCGGTAGCCGAGTGCCAGCAGCACCACACTCTTCAGGCCTTTTTCTTTCAGACCCAGAAGTTCGTCGAAGCGGTCTCCGTTAAAGCCCTCCATGGGTGTGGCGTCTACCTTCAACTCGGCGGCCGCCAGGATTCCCGTTCCGAGGGCAATGTATGCCTGTCTGGAAGCCCATACGAAATTCTGGTCGTCGGAAGCCTGTAATAGATAGCCTTCCAGGGAACGCTTAAAATCGGCCAGGGTCGCCTCTTCCACACCTCTTACCTCGGCGATGTGCCGGATGTAATCGTCGATGTGTGCTTGCCGCACCGCCGTATAAGCGGCAAACACCAGCAAGTGCGACGCCGTTGAAATTTGCTGGTTAAACGAATCCTCGCCGAGTTGTCTCCGCAATTCCGGATCTTCAATTACCACAAGCCGGTAAGGCTGCATGCCGGCAGACGATGGCGAGAGGTTTATCGCTTCGATAATGGCTTCCAGTTTTTCGCGCGGCACTTTACGGTCGCTATACTTCTTGGTGGCGTATCGCCAGTTTAAGTTTTCAAGTAGTTCCATCACGTATTTATTTTTTTATTTACCGCTACAAAGTTCGCGATCTTTTATATACTTTTGTCACCAACAGACAAAAAGTTATAGTGACATACGGGTAACAAGGTGACTTATGAAGGAAAACAACGACGTTGCACACGACTGCAAGAAGACCATCCTGGCCGTCCATGACGTCATGGATGTCATTGGCGGCAAATGGAAAATATCCATCGTTGCGGCATTATCGTTTGGCACAAGACGCTACACCGATATCCTCAAGGAAGTAAATGGCATATCCGGAAAAATGCTGAGCCGCGAACTCAAGGAAATGGAAGCCGACCAGCTCATCAGCCGGACGGTGATGGACACGCACCCCGTGACGGTCCAATATGAGCTCACCGAGTACGGCAAAACCCTCCGGCCCATCATCAATCAACTGGCGTCGTGGGGGTTCGAGCACCGGAAACGGTTGTTTGGATAACCGCCTAACCCGCCTTGCCACGCGCACCATGGGAATTGTCTACGTGGATCCACGGGGCCTGGTCTTTTCGTTCACCACATTTTCAATAAGCAGTCGCATTTTCAACAACTATTTTACACCGGGTTATTTACCGAACGCTTATCTTTGATCTATTGACACCAAAAACACCTGATTATGAATGCACAACCAATCAATCGTTTGGCACGTTTGCACGACTATGGCCTGCTCGTCCTACGCCTGGGCTTCGGGTTTTGTATCCTCTATGGGCACGGCCTGGGCAAGCTCGAGCGGCTCTTTAGCCCGGAAGAGATCCAGTTTGCCGATCCCTTCGGCTTGGGGCCTGCAACTTCCCTAGTACTGGCCACATTTGCCGAAGTGGTCTGTGCCGTCCTGCTAATGGCGGGGTTGTTTACCCGCGTGGTGCTCGTACCGCTGACGGTTGTCGTGCTCACCGCCTTTTTCTCCGTCCACCTCACCCAAACGTTCGGTCAGCAGGAAAAAGCGATCCTCTTTGCCTGCGCGTTCGTTGCGCTGTTCCTCACCGGACCCGGGCGCTTTTCGCTCGATGCCGTATGGCGTGCCAGGCAATTCCGCGCCCGGGGGATAGGACGGTGAGCACCCCCTATAAGCGCAGTTTCACCCCACCGTTGACCACGAAACCATCAACCGGGGCATAAATATCTCGAAACTGAGGATTCGAGAGACTGCCGGTATAGATGGTATCGAACCGCGTCTGGCGGGTGTCCGTGAAATTTTCAAAGTTGATGTACACCGAAAATTGTTCCCACAGCTTTTCAGCCATGAAGCCAAACAGCCAATACGGCTTGCCGGTTGCCCCGTCGGTGAGCGTCTGTTTGCTGTAATAATAAGCTTCGGCGCCCAATTTCCATTTCTCTTCCACCTCGTACATGAGCACATTGTTCAGCCGGTGCCTGGCGGTCAGCGGATTCCGCCGCAGGTCGTCCCCCACGTGGATGCGGGCATCGGTTAGGCTATAGCCCAGAAACAGTTTCAAGTCCGAGTAAGTCAGCTTCACATTGGTTTCCATTCCCCGGGTGTCGATATGTCCGGGCAGGTTGGCGAAGCGATACCTGTCCACCGCTGTGGCATCCAGCACCAACGGATGATTCAGAAACGTGTAGAAGAACAGCTGATTGACGCTCAAACCCAAGCGGCCGTCAAAAAGCGACGTTCGGTAGTTGACGTCCCAGTTTAGGCCAAAGCTGCGTTCCAGGCGGGTGGTCGTCGCCGCCACCGGGAGCACGCCTTGATACTGGATGCGCTCGCTTTCCTCGGTGAACATCGTCGGTGTCTTATAGCCGAGCCCGCCGCCCAGCCGCGAGGTCCATCGGTCGCTGGCACGAAAGAGTGCCGACAGGCGCGGCAGCAAAGCAAAGCCATAGTCCGCCACATAGTCGCCGCGGACGCCTGTTTCCAACTCCAGCCAATCAGACGCGTGCCAGTTGTTCTGGGCGAATGCGCCGAGCGTTGTTTGGTTGTAGTCGCGCACGGGCACCGCAGTTTCCACGTTTTCGCGAAACCGGTCGGTCCATACGTTTAATCCGCCTATCCAGTCCGCCCGGTCGCCTTCAACAATGGCATTCACCTCCGAAAACGTACCGTATTGCGTGCCGTCGAACCGGTATCCCGGCACCGCAATCTTGCGGTTAAAATAGCTGACGCTGTTGCGGACATTTACTTCGGCACGATCGCCAATTTTGTGGTTCAGCGCCAGTTGACTGGACACACGAGCGGATTCATTGCGCTCAAAGTAGCGATGCGTGGCGTTTTCATCGCCCTCGAAATAATGGAGATCGCCGCCTGTTCTGGTTTCGGTGCTGCTATTGAGGCCTACCTGCATGGAAGTCCACTCGCTGAAATAGACAAACAGCTTTGGGTTCAGCGTATACCGGGTAAACTCCGGGATTGCCGTCAGGTCTACGTCCTTTGGCGCATACGGTTCGTTGCTGTTGCGGGCGGCAAACACCGTAACCCCGAGCTTTCCATACCGCTGTGCATAAAAACCATTAATATCCAGTCCACCGGCGGAAGTACCGTTCAGGTGAACGTTGAGCGTGCGCTGCGCTTCAGGTGTTTTGCTGACGAGGTTTACCAGCCCGGCAATTGCGCCGCCACCATACAACGTCGATGACGAGCCCTTGATTACCTCCACCTGCTTCAGGTCGAGCGGTGGCGTTTGCAGCAAGCCCAAGCCGCTGGCCGCCCCGGTGTACAACGGAAACCCATCCTTCAGGATCTGGGTGTACCGGCCGTCCAGCCCCTGGATGCGTATGGACGCGTTGGCACTCGTCGCCGATGTCTGCTGGGTCTGGATGCCGGTACTTTCACTGAGCACCATGCGGATATCGCCCGGCTTCATATTCGCCTTCTCATCCAACTCCTCTCCCGCGATCACCTCCACACGGGTGGGGATGTTGGCGATTGTACGGCTGCCACGAATGGCAGACACCACCACCTCCTCCAGCGCTTCGTGTTCCGCCAACTGCATGGAGACCACGATTGGCGTCGCCCCGTCCGGCGGAAACGTGCGGCTTTCCGTTTTCGTTTCATATCCCACAAACCGATACTCCAGTTGATGCACCCCGGGTGGCATGTCCGAAAAGCGCACCTGACCAGCGGTGTCCGTGGCTGATGCGATGTTCAGGTCCGTCACGGACACGGTTACGCCCGCCAACGGCTCCCCGGATTTAGCATCCCTTACGGTGATCCTTAACCCGTCCTGGGCAACGGCAGTCAGCACAAAAGCCATTGCCGCAACGAGCAAGTTATATTTTTTCATGAAATTTAAAATTATGGCTCAGTAGCCGGTAAAACCAACGGATGATAACGTCGTCGTGTTGCACGTCGCTCACACCCGTTGCGGCGGCTGCCAAACAGGAACGCTGACGCGCACGGGGTGTGCTGCGTCGATCAGCGGAAAACCGGGGGTTAATAGCCTGCAGCAAAGCACCAGCGATTGCGGCTGCGAAAGCAGCACCGAAAAGGGGCATCGCACACAGCGGCAGAAAGGATTGCATACCCGGCTGTCGCAGTGCGCCGCATCGTCTACGGCGCTAACTAAAACCGTATCACTGGCAATGGCCGTATCAGAATCCTTGCAGAAATCAATTCCGGCAAACGCCATCAACGCAGTCATGAAAATAGCCAGGATCTTCATATCACAAAGATAATCATGCGCCGTCGTTCTTCCAATCATCCGATACCTTTTCTTTTCACCCATCCATTCCGAATCCGTACCTTTGCGCCGCTCGCTTCGTCACATGCCCGCATAAATGTCAGCACATGCAAAGAATCACCTCCCTGTTTGACCTCAAACAGCCGATCAACTACAGGAATGAACTCCTGGCCGGGCTTACCGTGGCCATGACCATGGTTCCCGAATCGCTATCTTTTGCCATCCTCGCGGGGCTCTCACCGCTTACCGGACTGTATGCCGCGTTCCTCATGGGTTTGGTTACGGCGGTCATCGGTGGCCGACCGGGAATGGTGTCGGGCGGCGCCGGCGCTACGGTCGTCGTGTTGATCGCGCTGGCAGCCACACACGGCGTCGAGTATCTGTTTGCCGCGGTGATATTGGGTGGTGCGCTCCAGCTGGCCGTCGGCGTGTTTAAGCTCGGTAAATTTGTGCGGCTCATCCCCCAGCCGGTTATGTACGGCTTTTTAAACGGCCTCGCCGTCATTATTTTTATGGCGCAGGTTGCCCAGTTCAACATTACGGAAAATGGGATCACCGGCTGGATGCAGGGGCCTGCGCTTTACATCATGGCTGGGTTGACAGTGCTGACCATCGCCATCGTGCTCGTACTGCCAAAAATTACGAAGGCCGTCCCTGCGTCACTGGTTGCCATTTTGGTGATCTCTGTTATCGTCTATTTCTTTCATATCGATACCAAACGGGTCCTGGATATTGCTACGGTAAGCGGCTCATTCCCGACTTTCCACCTACCGAACGTCCCATTTACCCTCGATACACTCATCCTCGTTTTTCCTTATGCGCTGGTCATGGCTGGTGTGGGACTTATTGAGTCGCTGCTGACTCTAAACATGGTCGACGAGATCACCAATACCAAAGGCCGGTCCAACCGCGAAGCGGTAGCCCAGGGCATCGCCAACATTACCAACGGCTTCTTCGGCGGCATGGGCGGGTGCGCCATGGTCGCCCAAACGCTGGTCAATATTGGCGCTGGCGCCCGAACCCGGATTTCGGCCATCGTTGGTGCCATTGCAATCCTCCTCATCATTTTAGTGGGTGGACCGGTCATTGAGCAGATTCCGATGGCGGCGCTTGTCGGCGTCATGATGATGGTCGCTATCGGAACCTTTCAGTGGGCCAGTTTTAGGATTATCAATAAGATGCCCCGTCACGACATTGTTATTGGCGTGCTGGTTGCCGCGATCACCGTTTTTTTACACAATCTGGCGCTGGCTGTCTTCGTTGGCGTCATCATTTCGGCCCTGGTATTTGCGTGGGAAAGTGCCAAGCGCATCCGCGCCCGTAAGTTCGTGGATGACCAAGGCGTCAAGCATTACGAAATTTATGGGCCGTTGTTCTTCGGTTCCACCACGGCCTTCCTTGAAAAATTCGACGTCCTCAGCGATCCCGACCAGGTGATTATCGACTTCCGCGAGAGCCGGGTAGCAGACATGTCGGCCATCGAAGCGCTCAATAAGATTACCGATCGATACCACAAACAGGGCAAAACCCTGCAGCTGCGGCATCTGAGTACAGATTGCAGGCAGTTACTCAAGAATGCGGAGCGCGTGATCGAGGTCAATATCGTAGAAGACCCGACCTATCCCGTGATGACAAACCGTTAGTCTTTTTTCTTCGGCACCTTCGCCCCGGCTTCCCGGGCCTCCGAGAGGCCAATAGCCACGGCCTGTTTCTTCGACGTCACCTTTTTTCCGCTGCCCGATTTCAGTTTGCCTTCTTTCATTTCGTGCACGGCCTTTTCGACCTTTTCGCCGGCTTTTTTTGAATATTTTGCCATGATATCCTCATTTTAGTTTGTGAACGCGTTAGCGGTATGATACACACACCCAAACTGCGGTCATATACTAAACAATCGGAGGCAATTGTGGTTTTAACCCTGGCACGCCCTCACCGGACACGAATTTCTTCATGCAGCGGCAATCGATGACGAAACCGTATCCGGCTCCGAAAACTAACCCGTGGTCAATTATCAGAATGCAAAGCAGGGTATCAAAAAGAAAGCACACAAACGGAGCGCATTACCTGCTCCCCGTCGTGTGCTTTCAGCGAGGTAACTCCAAATTGGAGCCCTCCTATACGTTGTTACGAACACTGCCGCTTACAGCAGCCCCATGGCCGCGCCGAATCGGTAGCTCAGCCCCAGCTCATGGGTGTTATTGCTGATGCTCCGGTTGAGTGTCTCGTTGCGCGTGCCGAACTGGTAGCTGTACCCCAGGCCAAACCCGCCGAAGTTGAACTGCGCCATCCCCGCCACATCACCGTAGCTCCGCACGTTCGCA
>Ga0164243_10000857_pt1 | contig 53197 bp, 50 predicted proteins | sample OricompcompostOP_FD_108781 | JGI IMG/M metagenome (GOLD analysis project Ga0164243, IMG submission 108781) | Organic Plus compost microbial communities from Emeryville, California, USA - Original compost - Organic plus compost (OP) | ecosystem: Engineered > Solid waste > Mixed feedstock >... | reverse complement strand
TGGAAGAGGCGCTTCCTGCGGCCGGGCCCGGGCGTTGAGGTCCACCTGGGCATGGCCGGCTCGAAAAGGGAGCCCCGGTCCGACAGGGGAGGAAGGCTGCGCGATCGCTCCCGCCCCGTGCTGCCCTTCATATAACCAATGTGGTTCTGTATGTCAAGCCCTTATTAGCCCCTCCCCTTTAGGGGAGGGGTTGGGGAGGGGTGGTGCCTCCAAGTCAAGCATCCGCCTGGGGCCAGACCCCACCCCCTGACCCCCTCCCCTGAAGGGGAGGGGGAATTGTGGGCTCCCTCCCCGCTTGGAAGCGAAGCTGTGCGAAGCACAACGGGAGGGGGATTGTTTGTCTCCGTTGCGCGGCGATGGGGGCGGGCCTAGGCTGGCCGCATGGTTTCCACCCCGCTTCCGCCGAGCGATGCGCAATGGAGTTCCGCCGGGCTTGCCCGGAGGGAGGCGCTGGATCAGTGGCGGGAATGGGCGGCCAGCACCATCGCGCCGATCGAGGTCACCGTGTTCGATACGGACAGCTTCGCCGCGCGCTGGGCCAGCCATGGCGTGGGCCAGCTGCGCATGCTGCATCTCCATGCCCCGGCGCAGCGCGTGGTGCATACGGGGAGCGAGGGCAGTTCCGGCCGGGCGGCGCCTTCGATCCAGCTCGTCTATGCACGGCACGGCGCGTTGAAGACGATGATGGGCGGCAAGCGCTTCATCGTGGAGCCGGGCCAGTTCGTGCTGCTGGACAATACCCGCTTCTACCAGATGGAAATGGACACTCCGCACGAGGCGCTGGACCTGATGATGCCGCAGGGCTGGCTGGAGAAATACCTGCCCGATCCCGACGCGCTGCTCGCCCGGCCGATCGAGGCGCGGCAAGGCTGGGGGGCGCCGCTGGGCAGCCTGCTCGAAACCATGCTCGACGGGCTGGACCGCAGCCCGCTGCCCCGGTCGCTGATCGCCGAGCAGGTCGGCAATCTGCTGGCCCTGGCAACCGGCTTCTACGAACCGGCGGAAACCAGCCGCAATCGGGGGCAGCTCGCCCGCCAGATCCTGCGCCGGATCGAAGGGGACTATGCCGATCCCGACCTCTCCTCCGAAAGCGTGGCGGCGGAATGCGGCATCTCCAAGCGCTATCTCCAGACGCTGCTGGCCGGCAGCGGCACCAGCTTCGTGCAGGAGCTGAACGCCACCCGCCTCGACCGGGCAAGCGACCTGCTGACCGATCCGCGCGCCAGGGGCCTGTCCATCGCGGAGATCGCCTTCCGCACCGGCTTCCTCGATCCGGGCTATTTCACCCGCCTGTTCCGGAAGCGCTTCGGCATCACCCCGCGCGAATGGCGGGCGGGACACGCGCCCCAATCCTAGAAGCCAAAACCGGACAATACCGCCTGCGCTTTTGTCCGGTTTGTGATGCGCATGAATCCTTCCCGGCCGGCGCGGGACGCGTTACCTTGGCCGCAACCTGAAATTCCCGAAGGCGAGACGCCGCAAAGGCGCCGCAGGGAACCGTCGAGAGGATACGAGACATGGCCGAGGAGCAGAAGGGCTTCCCCCTGCCCAGTTCGCTGAAAGTGGTGCCCGGCACCGAGAACGCGCAGGCAGCCTATCCCTATTACACGCAATTCGTGCCGGAAGACGACGAGCGCTTCTGGTTCTACAATTCGATGCATTTCCCCGAACCGATGCATCATTTCGACATGGTGACGGCCGAAGCGGCCTATTGCGCGCTGGGCAGCTTCAACACCCGCGTGCATGTGCTGCCCACCACCAAGGGGATCGACCACCGCGTCATCAACGGGCGAGTCTATATCGGCGGAGTGCCGGTGACCGACCCGGCCGAGATCGAGGCCCGCGCAGCCGAGTTCCAGCAGCGCGCCTTCTATTACTACGAGCATTGGGAACGGCTCTACGACCAGTGGAAGGAGAAGATGAAGGCGCTGATCGCCGAAGCGCAGGCGCTGCCTTCCCCCACCCTGCCGGAGCTTGAGCCGATCGAGACGACCCATACCGGCAAGGGCGTGGCCGCCAACCACGCGCTGATCGACACCTACCGGAAGCAGCTCGAAGGCTATTTCCGGATGTGGCACCACCATTTCGAGTTCCTGCTGCTCGGCTACGGCGCCTATCTGACCTTCTTCGACTTCTGCAAGAAGGCCTTCCCCGAGATTTCCGACCAGGCGATCAGCCGCATGGTCGCGGGCATGGAAGCGGAGATCTTCCGCCCGGACGAGGAAGTGAAGCGCCTCGCCCGCCGCGCGGTGGAACTGGGCGTGGATGCCCATTTCACCGACAATATGGACATCGACCGGGTGCTGGCCGATCTCGATACGCTGGGCAACAGCGGCAAGGAATGGCTGGCCGAGCTGGAGGCGAGCCGCAACCCGTGGTTCAACGTCAATGTGGGCGACGGGTTCTACCATTATCACCGCAGCTGGAACGACGACCTGTCGATGCCCTTCGCCGCGCTGCCGGGCTACATCTCCAAGATCAAGGCGGGCGAGAACATCGAACGGCCGATGGACCGGCTGGTGGAGGAGCGCGAGCAGCTCGTCGCCGATTATCGCGAACTGCTCGACACGGACGAGGACCGCGCGACTTACGACCAGCTCATCACCCTGGCGCATCGTGTGTTCCCCTATGTCGAGGGGCACAAATTCTATTGCGAGCACTGGTACACCAACCTGTTCTTCAACAAGATCCGCGAATTCGGCGCGCTGCTGCGCGATCACGGCTTCTGGGAGAAGGAGGATGACGTGTTCCACCTCACCCATTACGAGCTGGAAAGCGCGATCGTGGACCTGATGCTGGCCTGGTCGTCCGGCTCGCAGCCGCTGGGGCCGAAGCGCTGGCCGTCGATCGTGGCCGAGCGCAAGGCCGCCATCGCCGCCTGGACCGGGCATACCGTGCCGCCCGCCCTGGGCGTGGTGCCCGATGTGATCGACGATCCGGCGATCGTGATGCTGTGGGGCATCACCCGCGAGAACCTGGACAGCTGGCTGTCCGACGGGGAAGGGCCGGAAAACGAGCTGAAAGGCTTCGCTGCGTCCTCCGGCGTGGTCGAAGGTCCGGCGCGGGTGGTGAAGTCGGTGCAGGAGATCGGGCGCCTGCAGCAGGGCGACATCCTGGTGTGCCAGGTGACCAACCCCACCTGGGCCCCGATCTTCCAGAAGATCGCCGCGGCAGTGTCCGACATCGGCGGATCGATGAGCCACATGGCGATCGTGGCGCGCGAATACGGCCTGCCCGCGGTGGTGGGCACCGGCTCCGCCACGCAGAAGATCCGCGACGGGCAGCGCATCCGCGTGGACGGCGGGCGGGGCGTGGTGACCATCCTCGAGGAAGAACGCGTGCTGGAGGAGGCATGATGCAGGCGCCGCGATATATGCGCCTGCCTCTGAAGGTAAGAAGGCCATGACAGCGATCGCCTGGTTCTCCGAGGTCGGCATCGCCGACCGGCCCACCGTGGGCGGGAAGGGCGGCAGCCTGGGCGAGCTGACCCGCGCGGGGATCGACGTGCCGCCCGGCTTCGTCGTCACCACCCATGCCTTCGAGCTGTTCCTGGCCGCGCTGGAAGCCCGTGCGCCGGTGCGTTCGAAGGTGGAAGCGCTGGACCCGGCCGATCTCGATGGCGTGACCGCCCTTTCGCAGGAATTGCGCAGGCGCGTGGTGGAGGAAGCGCTGCCCGCCGAGGTGGAGCAGGCGATCCTTTCCGCCCATGCGGAGCTGGCGAAGGAGGCCGACGTGCCGGTGGCCGTGCGGTCTTCCGCCACCACCGAAGATGCCGAGGATGCGAGCTTCGCCGGGCTGCAGGACACTTTCCTGTGGGTGCTGGGCGCGGGGGAGACGGTCGCCCGCGTGCGCGAATGCTGGGGCAGCCTCTATTCGGTGGAAAGCATGACCTACCGCCTCAAGCACAAGCTGCCGGAAGATGGCGTGGCGATGGCGGTGGTGGTGCAGCAGATGGTGGACGCGCGCACCGCGGGCGTGATGTTCACCCGCAGCCCCACCAGCGGCGACAAGTCGGTGATCACCATCGAAGGCGCCTGGGGCCTCGGCTCCGCCGTGGTTTCGGGCGAGGTCACGCCGGATCGCTGGGTGATCGGCAAGATCACCGGCGAGATTTCGGTGCGCGACATCTCCGACAAGCACGCGCAGCAGATCCCGGCGGAAGGCGGCGGAATCGTGGAGGTGGAGCTGCCGGCGGACATGCGCCGCGCGCCTTGCCTTTCCGACGAGGAATTGCTCGCCCTGCGCGAGGTGGGCCGCAAGGTGGAACGGCATTACGGCCGCCCGCAGGACATCGAATGGGCAGTGGACAAGCAGGGCCGCATCCTGCTGCTCCAGAGCCGGCCGGAAACCGTCTGGTCGGCAAGGGATACCGCGCCGGTGAAGGCGCCGGAAGCCGATCCGCTCAAGCATGTGATGTCGATCTTCGGAGGCCGCCGATGATCCTGACCGCGAAGGATATCGCGGAAATCACCCGGTTGCTCGATGAATCGCATTTCTCCGAATTGCGGCTGGAGATCGGGGATTTCCGCCTGCGGGTCAGCCGCGGGGGCGTGCAGCGGCGGTTCCGCGATGCGGAGCCGGAAGCCGTCTCCGCCGATGCCCCCTCAGCAGCGCTCGCTGCCTCCACGCCGGCCCCTGCGCTTCCGGCGGCCAGCGGTGGCCCGGGCCCGGGCGAGGCGGACGTCCCCGCTCCGTTGCTCGGCAATTTCTACCAGGCCCCGCGCCCCGGCGATCCGCCTTTCGTCAAGCCGGGCGACCGGATCACCGAGGATAGCGTGATCGGGATCATCGAGGTGATGAAGCTGATGAACTCCGTGCGCGCCGGCATCTCCGGCACCGTGGTCGCCCTGCTGGCGCAGGACGGCAAGGCGGTGGAGGAAGGCCAGCCCCTCATCCGCGTGAAGCTGGACTGAGCCATGGCCGCGATCGAGCTCGTCGAGACCAGCCTGCGCGACGGCAACCAGTGCCTGTGGGGTGCGCTGGGCGTCGATACGGCGAAGACGCTCACCATCGCCCCGGTGATGGAGCGCTGCGGCTTCAAGGCGATCGACTTCACCACCAGCACCCATATGGGCGTGGCCGTGCGCTACAAGCAGGAGGACCCGTGGGAACGGATCAGGGGCATGGCCGAGGCCTGCCCCTCCACCCCGCTGCAATTCCTTTCCACCGGCTTCCGCTTCATCGCCTGGGAAACCGCCAGCCCGGAATTCATGGAGCTGGCCTTCCGCACGCTCGCCACCAACGGCATCCGCCGCTTCGCCCTGGCCGATCCGATGAACGACGCCGCTTCCAACGTGGAGGTCGCGCGGCTGGTGAAGCGCGCCGGCGGCGAGCAGGTGGTGGGCGCGCTGGTCTATACGATCAGCCCGATCCATGACGACGCGCATTACGCCGAAGCCGCGCGCACCATGGCGGCGAGCCCGGATATCGACGCGCTCTACATCAAGGATCCCGGCGGCCTGCTCACCAGCAAGCGCGCCCGCACGCTGATCCCGGCGATCATGGCCGGGATCGGCGACAAGAAGCTGGAGCTCCATTCCCACTGCACGATCGGCCTTGCCGAGCAGGCCTATCTCGAAGGCGTCGAGCTGGGCGCCACTGCCGTGCAATGCGCCAGCGGCGGCGCGGCGGATGGTACTTCCAACCCGCCGATGGAGCGGATGATCGCCAATCTCAGGGCGATGGGCCATTCGGTGGAGATCGACGACGACGCGGTGGCCGAGGTCAGCCGCTACTTCACCGCGCTGGCCGAGGCGGAGGGCCTGCCCACCGGCCATCCGATGCCGTTCGACGCGGCCTATTTCCATCACAACCTGCCGGGCGGCATGGTCGGCACCATGCGCCGCCACCTTTCCGACCAGCGCGTGCCGCATCTGGAAGGCGCGGTGATCGAGGAGCTCGGCCGCGTCCGTCGCGAGCTCGGCTGGCCGATCGTGATGACGCCTTTCGCCCAGATGCTGCAGACCCAGGCGGTGATGAACGTCACCGGCAAGGAGCGCTATGCGGTGATCCCGGACGAGATCATCCGCTTCGCCCTGGGCAAGTTCGGCCGCCCCAACGCGCCGATCGATCCCGATGTGCTGGACCGGATCATGGCCAATCCGCGCACGAAGGAGCTGGAGGCCGAAACCGGCATGGCGGACCTCAAGACCCTGCGCAAGCGCATCGGGGAGAATCTTTCGGACGAGGAATTCCTGCTGCGCGCCACCATGCCGGCCAATCTGGTCGATGCCATGCAGGCCGTCGGCCCCGCCCCGCGCCATTACAATCCGGAGATACAGCCGGTGATGCAGCTCCTGCGCGAACTTCTGACGCGCGACAATGTGGACCAGATCTCGGTCGAGAAGGATGGCTTCCGGCTGGAACTCGAAGCGGATTGATCATGACAGGCGTTGAATTCGACGAGCCGATCGGAACGGCTCAAGGCGTGATGTTCGACCTCGACGGCACGCTGATCCTCAGCAACCGCGATCTCGGTCAATATCAGGTGCTGCCGGGCGCGGTGGAGACGCTGGAGGCGCTGCGGCAGCGCGGCACCCCGTTCCTCGCGCTCACCAACGGCAGCGCCTATCCGGCCGCCAAGCAAGGCCCGCGCCTGCGCGCGCTCGGCCTGCCCATCCCGGACGAGAACCTGTTCACGCCCAACAGCGTGGCCGGCCATGTGTTCCGTGAAAGGGGCGTGGGGCGCGTGCTGGTGCTGGGAACGGAAGGCGTGGCGGAAGCCCTGAAGGGTGAGGGAATCGCCACCTGCTTCGCCGGCGAGGCGGGAGCGGACCGCGCGGAGGCGGTCTATGTCGCCTGGCATCCCGATTGCACGATGGAACACATCCACGCGGCTTGCGAGGCGGTGCTGAACGGCGGCGCCTTCTTCACCGCATCCGACGTGCCCTTCTTCGCCACCCAGGGCGGGCGATCCTTCGGCTATAGCTGCGCCATCAGCGGCGCGGTGGCCCGCGTGACCGGCACCGAGCCGGAAGTGACCGGCAAGCCTTCGCTCCACGCGATGGAGTTCGTCGCCGCCAGGCTCGGCGTGCCGATGGCGCACGTGGCGGTGATCGGCGACGATCCCAAAGTCGAGACCGAGATGGCCCGCCTGGGCGGCGCGATCGGCATCGGCGTCACCACCGGAACCACCAGCCGGAGCGAATGGGCAGCCGCCTCCCCCGAATGCCGCCCCCACCGGGTGATCGACAACATCGCGGACATCCTCGACATGGGCCTGCTCGCCTGAACGGGCGGAGAGGCCGGCGAGCCGGGCCTCACAGCTTGCGATTGCCTTCGCTCCATTTCACCGTGAGCTCGATCCCCTGGCCGATCGGCAGCAGCGCCGTTTGCAGGTCGGGCTTTGCGCGGATGGCGGCGCGCAAGGCTCGGGCGCTGGGCCGGGCGCCTTCGGGCTGGATCATGTTGTCCGAGGCGATGATCCCTTCCTCGGACAGTTTCGGATAGATCGCCTCGAAGCCCGGCACGTAGAGATCCTTCCAGATATCCAGCAGCACGAAATCGAATGGGCCGGGATCGTCGGCGATCACCTGCAGCGCATCGCCGCAGCGGAACTCGACCCGATCCGCCAGGCCCGCCCGTTCGAGCATCCGGGCCGCATAGGCCTGCTTGGATCCGTCGAGGTCGACGCTGATCAGGCGGCCTCCGCAAATCCGCGCCGCATCGGCGAGGAACAGCGTGGAATAGCCATAGCTCGTCCCAAGCTCGAGGATGCGGGCCGGCCGGCGCGCGACCGCCAGGGCGTGCAGAAAGGCGCCGGCTTCGGCGCCCACGGACAGCAGGAACTCGTCGCGGCGCAGGCCTCGTTCATCCGGCGCCAGGCTCCGCATGCGCTCGGCCTCGTCACGGCGGCGCGCTTCATATTCGGCGAACACCGCCGCCACCTTGCTGTCCGCGAAATGCATCTCGTCTCCTTTCCCGGTCGGGCCGGAGACGCAATTCTATCCCAGTCGGCGGTCAAAGCAAAAGCGGCATGATCCCGCGTTTGCCCGACGCGGGCCGCCTCACCCCCTCCCGCGATAGGGCGCCACGCCCTGGTCCGGCACCCACAGCCCTTCAGGCGGGGCATCGCTCTGCCAGAACACATCGATCGGGATGCCGCCGCGCGGATACCAGTAGCCTGCGATCCGGAGCCAGCGGGGGCGCATCTCGTCCACCAGCCGGCGGCCGATGCCCACGGTCACATCCTCGTGGAAGCCGCAATGATTGCGGAAGGAGCCGAGGAAGAGCTTGAGGCTCTTCGATTCGACGATCGTCTCGCCCGGGGCGTAGTCGATCACCAGATGCGCGAAGTCCGGCTGGCCGGTGACGGGGCAGAGCGAAGTGAACTCGGGCGCGGCGAAACGAACGAGGTAAAGCTCCCCCGCACGTGGATTGGGCACATAATCGAGCACGGCCTCTTGCGGCGAGGCCGGAAGAGCGCTCTGCCGCCCGAGATGGAGCGGTGCGGTGCTGTCGGGCTGGTCGGTCATGCGCGCGTGATGCCGCGATCCCGACGGCAGCACAAGTCAGCGGTTTGACGCGGAGAATTCAGCCGCTATTCAGCGCGCCCTGCACTTGCAGCGGTGAAATGCGAGAGGGCGCCATAAGCGGGGACGATGAACAGCTTGCCGAAGCCGAGAAGACGCCTTGCGATCGCGCTTGCCCTGCTGGCGGGTGGGGCGATGCCGCTTGCGCCGGCCGGGGCGGTGACGGACTTCCAGCTTCCTCCCTCGACCGACTCGACCTCACAGCCGCAAGGCCCGGTGGAAGACGGGGTCGCCCCCCCGCGCGCCGCGACGCCCGCCCCCACTCCCACCCCGCGCCCTAGCCAGACGCCGACTCCCCGCCCAACGCCATCGGTGCGGGCCGCGCCCACGCCGACGCCCGGCACCGCGCCGCGACCAGGCCCGACGCCCGCCCCACGCACCACGCCCGCTCCCACGCAGACAGCTTCTGCAAGTCCGGCTTCGCCTTCGCCCGCGCCGGAGCCGCAGGCTTCGGAAACCCCCGCAGCCACACCGTCCGCTGCACCCGCCGCACCCTTGCCTTCCCTGCCGGCGACGCCCGAGGCGATGCCAACGGCGGAAGCAAGCCCCTCCTCCGGCTCTGCCCTTCCCGCCTGGTGGCCCTGGGTCGCAGGCGCCGCCCTGGCAGCGGCGCTCGGGATCGGCCTGACGCTGCTCCTGCGGCGACAGAGGGCGGAAGAGGAGGAGGAGGTTCCGCAGATCGAGCGGCCTCTGGCGGCGAGCATGGCGCCTTCGCCCTCCCCTCCGGCCGCTTTGTCGGACCCTGTGCGCCGCCCGGCCGCGCAGCCTCGGCCTGCTCCCGCCGCGCCGCCGCCTCCGCAGGAGGAAGCGGCGGAAGAGGAGACCCAGGGGCCGATCAGCTGCGCGATCGAGGCGCGGCAGCTCAGCATCACCCTGACCGCCGCAACGCTGTCCTATCGCCTGACTCTGACCAATATCGGCGACGCGCCGCTGACGGGCGTGGCGATCGCGGGGGACATGATCGCGGCCCATGCCTCGCTCACGCGCGAGCAGCAGATGGCGCATGACTACAGCCCGCTTTCGCCCCAGCACCAGATCGCGAGCCTGCGCCCCGGCGAAAGCGCGCAGGTGACGGGCGAGCTTCGCCTGCCGCTGAACCGGATCCTGCCAATCCGGCGCGGGCAGGCGGCCTTCTTCGTCCCCCTCGCCCGCCTGCGGGTGGAAGCGGAGCAGGGCAGCAAGGAAAAGCTGGTGCGCACCGCCCTTGTCGGCCAGCGTGCCTCCCGGCCCGGCGCGGGGTTGCAGCCTTTCCGGCTCGATCTCGGCCCGCGCATATACCGAGAAGTCACACAGAAAATCTTTTGACCTGCCCTCTCGACGGGCGGAAAACGGCGGTTTAACCGTGTCCTTCACGCGAGGAGGAGCGCGCGAACATGGAATCGCTGGTTTCGACCGAGTGGCTCGCCGAAGAAATGGGCGCCTGCGATCTGAGGATCGTCGACGCGTCGAATCACCTGCCGACCGCGGGGCGTGACGCTCGCGCGGAATACGACGCCGCCCACATTCCGGGCGCGGTATTCATGGATCTGGCGAGCCTGGTCGACAAGGAGAGCGACGTGCCCTCCGCTCTGCCGCGCGCGGACATGTTCGCCAGCCGGATGCAGAAGCTCGGCCTGGGCGACGGCAGCCGCATCGTGCTGTATGACGACAGCGACGTGAAGACGTCGGGCCGTGCCTGGTACATGCTCACCATGTTCGGCGCGCATAACGTGGCCATTCTCGATGGCGGGCTGGCCAAGTGGAAGGCGGAAGGCCGCCCGCTGGAATGTGGGACGCAACTGCTGCGCCCCCGCCATTACACGGCGTGGCAGGATCGCGGAAAGGTGCGCAGCAAGGCCCAGATGCTGGCGAACCTCCACAGCCATGCCGAGCAGGTGGTGGACGCGCGAGATTCCGGGCGCTTCACGGGCGAGGTGCCGGATTTCCGCCCCGGCGTGCCGAGCGGGCACATCCCCGGATCGGTCAACCTGCCCTTCTACGATCTCTACAATGCAGACGGCACCTTCAAGGACAAGGCCGGGCTTCGCGCCGCGTTCGAGAAGGCCGGCGTCGATCTCGGCCGGCCGGTGGTGACGAGCTGCGGCGGCGGTGTGACGGCCGCGATCCTGTGCTTCGCGCTCCATCTCCTGGGTAAGGACGAGGACGTCTCGCTCTATGACGGGAGCTGGAGCGAATGGGCGGTCGACCCCGCCACTCCCAAGGAAACCGGCCCCGCCCTGCAGGAGCAGGATGGCTAGACGCTCCGGAGGGAAAGGCCGCGGCACCAGGCTCGTCTCCGGCGGCCGCCGCGGCGAATGGACCGGTGCGCCCGGCCAGCCGGGCAGTGTGGTCAGCCCGCCGGTCTGGCGCGCGAGCACCCATCTCTATGCCGACAGCGCCGATCTGGCCGGCGGGCGGGAGAACCGCGACGGGCTGTTCTATTACGGCCGCCGCGGATCACCGACCCAATGGGCACTGGCCGAGGCGTTGACCGAGCTGGAACCGGGCGCGGAAGGCACGCTGCTCTATCCCAGCGGCGTGGCCGCGATCGCGGGGGCGCTGCTGGGCGTGCTGCAGGCGGGCGACGTGCTGTTGGTGACGGACAACGCCTACCAGCCCAGCCGGGCGATGGCGGACGGGCTGCTCAAGCGGTTCGGGGTGGAGACGCGCTATTTCGATCCGCTCGACCTGGCCGGCTTTCCCGACCGGTTCTGCGAGCGGACCCGCGCGGTGCTGCTCGAAAGCCCCGGCAGCCTTACGATGGAAGTGTGCGACGTGCCCGCCCTCGCCGCCATAGCGCGGGAAAGGGGTGCGGTCAGCCTGCTCGACAACACCTGGGCCAGCCCGTTGGGCTTCCCCGCGCTGGAGCGGGGCTGCGACATCTCGATCATGGCGCTGACCAAGCATGTCGGCGGCCATTCCGACCTGATGATGGGCAGCGTGAGCGCCACGCGGGAGCATTACCGCAAGCTGCGGCTCGCCTCGCAGGCGCTGGGCCAGGTCGTCTCGCCCGACGATGCCGCGCTGGCGCTGCGCGGGCTGCGGACGCTGGGCCTGCGGCTGGAGCGGGAAACCTCCAGCGCGCTCGAGATCGCCCGCTGGCTCTCCGCCCGGCCCGAAGTGGCGCGCGTGCTGTGCCCGATGCTGCCCGGCGCACCGGGCCACGAGCTGTGGACCCGCGATTTCACCGGCGGCTGCGGGCTGTTCAGCTTCGTGCTGAAAGGCGGGGATGCGGCGGCGCGGGCCCGTTTCATCGATGGGCTGGAGCTGTTCGGCATCGGCTATAGCTGGGGCGGCTTCGAGAGCCTCGTCATCCCCTTCGACCCCGCGGGAGCGCGCAGCGCGACGAGTTGGCCGCCCGCCGGCACTCCGCCGGAAGATCGCTACGGCGTGCGGCTGTCGATCGGGCTGGAGGACACGGCGGACCTGATCGCCGACCTGGAAGCGGGCTTCGCCGCGATGGAGCGGAAGGGATGAGTGTTCGCCCCCACGCCGGCCCGGCGGGGCCGCTCAGCGGGGTGGAGGAGATCCGCGAAAGCGTCGCCTCGGGCAACAGCACGATCGGTGCCTATATCGAATGGCTGGACAGCTACGGCATCCAGGTCGGCAATTCGCATGTCTCGCTCTGGACCGCCTCGGTGGCGCTGGCGGTCGTGCTCGGCGTGTTCCTTTTCGCGCGGCTCGGCAGCAGGCTGGCCCATTGGAGCCTCGGCAAGCTCACCAGCCTGGACCAGGCGCAGAAGCTGCTGGCCGAGAAGCTCATCACGGTCGCCGTCTGGATCCTGGCGATGCTGATCGGGATCGATCTCCTGGGGATCGATCTCACCGCGCTCGCCGTGTTCTCGGGCGCCTTCGGCCTCGCCATCGGCTTCGGCCTGCAGAAGACCTTCGGCAACCTGATCTCGGGGATCATCCTGCTGATGGACCGCTCGATCAAGCCGGGGGACGTGATCGCGGTGAGCGACATGGCCGGGCGCGAGAGCTTCGGTCAGATCCGCAAGATCGGCATCCGCGCGATCTCCGTCACCACACGGGACAAGAAGGAATATCTGATCCCGAACGAGAACCTGATGATCAATCAGGTGGAGAACTGGTCCTACAGCGCGCGCGACGTGCGGGTGAAGGCGCCGGTGACCGTGGCTTACGACACGGATATCGAGCTGGCCGAAAGCCTGATGCTGGAGGCGGCGAAGGCATCCCCCCGCGTGCTGGTGGAGCCCGAGCCCAAAGTGCTGCTGATCGGCTTCGGCGAGAAGGGCTTCGACTTCGAGATCCGCTTCTGGATCGTCGATCCGGAAGAAGGGATCAGCAGCGTGATCTCCGAAGTGCTCAAGCGTTCCTGGCGGCTGTTCAAGGAAAACGGTGTGTCCGTCCCCCTGCCGCTGCAGGATATCCGCCTGCGCGACAGCACGGAATTCGACCAGTTGATCGAAGCGCTTTCGCGGCGGCCAAAAGGCGGCGAAAGCGGGGCCTAAAGCTCTCCTACCCCCTGCGAAAACCATTCTCCCTGGCGCCTTGCGCCGCCCGGGCCCATGTGGCCCGCATGGAGAAAGCCAAACCTGTCGGAACCGTCCACCTCGTGGGCGCCGGACCGGGCGATCCGGAATTGCTGACCCTGCGCGCCGTGCGGCTGCTGATGCGCGCGCGGATCGTGGTGCATGACGGGCTGGTCGACCCCGCCATCCTGGCGCTCGCCCCCGATCATGCGCGCCTCGTCTCCGTCGCCAAGAGCCGGTCGAACCACACCATGCCGCAGGAGCGGATCAACGCCCTGCTGGTGCGCGAAGCGCTGGCCGGGAATGATGTGGTGCGCCTCAAGGGCGGCGATCCGTTCATCTTCGGCCGCGGTGGCGAGGAAGCCGAAGCCTGCCGCGCGGCGGGCGTCCCGGTGGAGATCGTCCCCGGCATCAGCGCCGCGCTGGGCGCGGCCGCGGCGGCGCAAATCCCGCTGACTCACCGCGACGCGGCAAGCATCGTCAGCTTCGTCGCCGGCCAGTGCAAGGGGCTTTCGGAGCAGAACTGGTCGGGCCTTGCCGGCAAGGGCCGCACGCTGGTGATCTATATGGGCGTGAAGACCGCGCCGCTGATCGCCGAGAAGCTGATGGAAGACGGGTTGACGCCCGACGCCTCGGTGGCCGTGATCGAAAATGCCGCCCGCCCTGCCATGCGGGTGCTGCGCACCTCCCTCGCGGGCTTGCCCCTGCTGGTCGAGCGGGAAAGGGTGAAGAGCCCGGCGCTGATCGTGATCGGCGAAGTGACCGCAAGACAAGGCAAACGCGGCGATGCCGCACTGATCCGATTGGCGCTGGAGGCGCAGGCATGAAGATCCTTACCGGCAACGACCTCAAGACCGGCGCAGTCGTGTGGTGGACGGGCCAGGACTGGTCGCTCCATGTCGAGGACGCCGTCGACGTCGGCGACCAGGCCGACACGATCCTGGCGCGCGAAGAGGCCGCCCGCCGGGTGAACGCCTCCTATGCGATCGATGCCGAGCGGGATGCCGATGGCGGCGTCCGCCCGGCCCATATCAAGGACCGCATCCGCGCGCTGGGCCCCACCGTGCGCCCCGACCTTACTCTCAAGCCGGCCGACCCCGATGCCGGCAATTGGGTGATCTGACATGTATCGCTATGACCACTACGACCAGGCGATGGTCGATGCGCGCGTGGAGGAATTCCGCGACCAGACCCGCCGCCGCCTCGAAGGCAAACTGACGGAAGACCAGTTCAAGCCGCTCAGGCTGCAGAACGGGCTCTATCTCCAGCTCCACGCCTATATGCTGCGCGTCGCCGTGCCCTACGGCACGCTGAACAGCGCGCAGATGCACGTGCTGGCGGACATTGCCGACAAGTACGACCGCGGCTATGGCCATTTCACCACTCGGCAGAACATCCAGTACAACTGGATCAGGCTGGAAGACGCACCCGATATCCTGGCGGACCTCGCCACGGTGGAGATGCACGCGATCCAGACCAGCGGGAACTGCATCCGCAACATCAGTTCCGACCAGTATGCCGGCGCCACCGCCGACGAACTGGTCGATCCGCGCCCCTATGCCGAGCTGCTGCGCCAATGGTCCAGCTTCCACCCGGAATTCCTGACCCTGCCACGCAAGTTCAAGATCTGCGTGATCGCCAGCGAGACGGATCGGGCGGCGATGAAGCTGCACGACATCGGCATCCGCATCGTGAGGAACGAAGCGGGCGAGCTGGGCGCCGCCTTCTATGCCGGCGGCGGGATGGGCCGCACGCCGATGATCGCGCCCTGCATCCGCGAATTCGTGCCGCTGGACCAGCTGATCACCTATTCCGAGGCGTGCCTGCGCGTCTACAACCGCTACGGCCGGCGCGACAACAAGTACAAGGCGCGGATCAAGATCCTGGTCCACGAGCTGGGCAAGGACGAATATGCCCGCCAGGTGGAGGAGGAATTCGCCCATCTGCAGACCCAGGGGATCGAGCCGCCGATCGCCGAGCTGGAGCGGATCAAGACCTATTTCGCCGATCCACCCTTCGAGGCCGGACTTCCGGACGATCTCGACCGTTCGGACCCGGATTTCGCCGTCTGGCTGGACCGCAACACCCATCCGCACAAACAGCCCGGCTATGCGATCGCAGTGATCAGCCTCAAGCCCGTGGGCGGCATCCCCGGCGATGCTTCCGCCGCGCAGATCCACCTGATGGCGGACCTGGCGAAGGAATACAGCTTCGACGAGCTGCGCGTGACCCATGCGCAGAACATCGTGCTGCCGCATGTGCGGAAGGCCGATCTCCATGCGTTGTGGCGCAGGCTGGAGGAAGCCGGCCTCGCCACGCCGAATCTCGACCGGATCGGCGACATCATCGCCTGCCCCGGCCTCGATTACTGCAGCCTCGCCAATGCCCGCTCGATCCCGGTGGCGCAGAAGATCTCGAAGCGCTTCGCCGAGACCGGCAAGGACGAGGAGCTGGGCGAGCTGAAGCTCAAGATCAGCGGCTGCATCAATGCCTGCGGGCACCACCATGCCGGCCATATCGGCATCCTCGGCGTCGACAAGAAAGGCACCGAGAACTACCAGCTCCTGCTCGGCGGGTGCGAGGGCGACGACACCTCGCTCGGCAAGATCACCGGCCCGGGCTTCGACGAGGACGGCATCGTGAACGCGGTCGAGAAGGCCACCGACGTCTATCTCGCCCGGCGCGAGGAAGGCGAACGCTTCCTCGACACCTATCGCCGGATCGGTATGGAGCCGTTCAAGGAGGCGCTCTATGGTTGATATACTCCGCTTCCGCGACGACGAGCCGGTGAGCGATCCCGCCGTTACGGTGGACGCTTTCGTCGACCAGACCAACGCGGCCGCCGTGCGGATCGAACCAGGCGACGATGCGCGCGCCCTGCTGCCGTTCCTCGAGCAGCTCCGCCTGGTGGAAGTGAACTTCCCCAGCTTCGGCGACGGGCGCGGCTATTCCTCCGCTCGCATCCTGCGCGAGGCTGGCTATGATGGGGAATTGCGCGCGGTGGGCGACGTGCTGGTGGACCAGCTCAGCCATATGCGCCGCTGCGGCTTCGACAGCTTCGTGCCCGACAAGCCGTTCGACGCGGAGGATGCGGAAGCCGCGCTGCAGCGCTGGCCCGAGGTCTATCAGGCGGCTGCCGATGAGCGCCGCCCCATCTGGGCGAAGAGGCATGGCTGACGTGTCGTCCCGCCCCCGCGACCGGATCGATACCGGCGCCCGCTTCACCGAAGGCGACGCCATCCGCCTCAACCGCATGTTCCGCGGTTCCGACACACGCGAGATGCTCGCCAGCGTGCTGCGCGACGACCTGGCCGGCGATCTCGCGATCGTCTCCAGCTTCGGCGCGGAAAGCGCGGTGCTGCTGCATCTGGTCGCGCAGGTCGACCCGTCGGTGCCGGTGCTGTTCCTCGATACGGACAAGCACTTTCCCGAAACGCTCGCCTATCGCGACGAGCTGATCGAGTTCCTCGGCTTCACCGATCTGCGCATCCTGACGCCCGATGCGGAGGAGCTGGCCGCGAAGGACGAGAACGGCCTGCGCTGGAGCTGGGACCCTGACGGGTGCTGCGAGCTGCGCAAAGTGAAGCCGCTGGCGAAGGCGCTGGTCGATTTCGACGCCACCATCACCGGCCGCAAGGCCTTCCAGTCCAGCACGCGCGCCCAGCTTCCGCGGTTCGAGATCGACACGTCCGACGCGCAGGGCCGGCTCAAGATCAACCCGCTGATCGACTGGGCCAGCGCCGATCTCGAAGCCTATTTCGAGGAGCACGGCCTGCCGCGCCATCCGCTGGTGGCGCAAGGCTATCCCTCGATCGGCTGCTCGCCCTGCACCCACAAGGTCGCGCCGGGCGAAGACCCACGCTCCGGTCGGTGGAAGGGCTGGGACAAGGTCGAATGCGGCATCCACAGCCCGAACAACCCCGACGCCTACCGCCAGCCGCCCGAGGGCTTCGACCCGGCAGTGTGATCGGTCCTCCCTGTTCCCGTAGAAATGGGAGGTCCGAACAGGCCCTAAAGCCAGCCCTCGCGGCGATACCAGTCCGCCGTGGCCTTCAGCCCGCTCGCGGTTTCCACCTGGGGCGTCCACCGCTCGGGGGGCGGCGCCTTGGCGCGGCTGCAGCCCCAGTCGGGATGGATCATGTAGCTCACCCGGTCGGGCGTGAGCTTGGCCTTGCCCCGGCGGAGCAGGCCATCGAGCTTCGCCGCGCGCATCAGCATGGTTGGGGAAAGGCGCGGCACATACACCTTGCGCCCCATCGCCACGCCGATCGCCCTCGCCAGCTCCTCGTGCCGCCAGCAATCCTTGCGCCCGTCGTCGGGCTCGAAGATGCGATGGGTCACGTCTTCCCCGCCGGGCAGGAGGGCGAGCAGCAGCCGGGCGAGGTCCGCGACATGGATCAGCGAGGAGCGCCCGTCCTCCGGCATGGGGACCACGCCCCACCGGGCGGCGCGGAACAGTTCGAACATCTCGGTGTCGCGCGGGCCGTAGATCGCGGGCGGGCGCACGATGGTCCAGTCCATCGCCGAAGCGGCGACGATCTTCTCCCCCCGCCGCTTCGACGCGCCATAGGCGGACAGGCGCGGCTCGCGCGCGGCGAGGGAGGAAACGAAGATGAAGCGCGGCACCCCGGCCCTGGCGGCGGCCTCCACCAGCGCAAGCGTCCCCGCCACATTGCCTGCCTCGAAGCCCGCGGCATCGGGCGCGTTCACCACGCCGGCGACATGGATCACCGCTTCCGTCCCGGCCACCAGCCGGTCCAGCGCGCGCCGATCGGCCAGGTCGCCCCGCACCCATTCGACATCGGCACGCGGTTCCTGCTCGCGCCGGGTGAGCGCGCGCAGCTCGATCCCCTTGCGGGCCGCCTGCTCGATCAGGGTCTGCCCGACGAAGCCCGTCGCCCCGGTGACCGCGACCGTCACAGCAGCACCAGCTGGTCGCGGTGGATCACGGCCGAGCGGGGGGCATAGCCGAGGATGGCCTGCTGCTCGTCGGAACGGTGCCCTCTTATCCGGTCGCATTCAGCGGAGGAATATTCGGCGAGGCCCTGGGCGATCACCTTGCCCGCCCCGTCCCGCACGGCCACCGGATCGCCACGCTCGAACACGCCGTCCACCTGGACCACCCCGGTCGCGAGCAGGCTGCCGCCCTTGGCCAGCGCCTTGGCGCAGCCGGGATCGACCACCAGCGCCCCTTTCATCCGCAACCGCCCGCCGAGCCAGGCCTTGCGCGCCGCATCCTTGCGCAGCGGCAGGAACAGCGTGCCGACCCCGCCCTCGATCGCACGCGCGAGAGGGGAAGCATAGGTGCCGTTGACGATGGCGAGCGCGATCCCCGCGCGCTCCGCGATCTCGGCCGCCTGGAGCTTGGAGGTCATCCCCCCCGACCCCATGCCGGAGCCGGAGCGATCATCCGCCATCGCGTAGATGTCCTCGGTCACTCCCCTCACCTGCGGCAGCAGTTCCGCGCCGGGCCGGGCGGGATTGCGATCATAGAGCCCATCCACGTCCGACAGCAGCATCACCCCGCCGGCATGCGCCGCCTGGGCCACGCGCGCGGCCAGCCGGTCATTGTCGCCGAAGCGGATCTCCTCCGTCGCCACGCTGTCGTTCTCGTTCACCACGGGGACGGCTCCGGCCTTGAGCAGCCGGCCCAGCGTGGCGGCGGCGTTGAGATAACGGCGGCGATCCTCGAGGTCATCCAGCGTGAGCAGGAGCTGCGCGGCGGCGATCCCGTGCGCGGCCAGCAAGTCGGACCAGAGATGCGCCAGCGCGATCTGGCCCACCGCGGCCGAAGCCTGCGCATCGGCCAGGCTGCCGCGCCCGCCCTTCTCCAGCCCCAGCCGCGCCGCACCCAGCGCGATCGAGCCCGAACTGACCACGATCACCTGCTGCCCGCGAGCACGCGCTCCGGCGATCTCGGCCACCAGTGCCGCCAGCCATTCGCGCCGCGCCTGTCCATCCTTCCCGACAAGCAGGGCCGAGCCCACCTTGATCACGAGACGGGAGCAAAGCGCGGGATCGGCGAGATCGGCAAGACAGGCAATCGACATGGCGCGCGGGCCTTAGCCGGATCGGGCGAAAGAGAACAGCCTTGGCTGAAGCGAAACCTGCCTCCTCTTCAGAGGAGAGGCAGAGAGACTTGGGCTTGCGCAGCAAGGCCTAGTCGCAGCGGGGTGGTGACTTGCTCCAGGCGCAGCGCCCAGCCTGAGAGGGGGGAACAAGTTCCCCGTGCAAGGGGACTGTATCGTTCGGCGGTTTCTACCGTCACCTCAGCGAAAGCTCGCATCTCGGGCGGCTGCGTGCCGCCTTCCCTTCGTCATTGCGAGCACAGCGAAGCAATCCAGGGCCGTCATACGCGGCCTGGATTGCTTCGCTGTGCTCGCAATGACGAAGGATAGGGAGGTGGCGTCCCCTGCGCCCCTCACAACGGGGACCACGGCTCCGCGTCTTCCTCGTCCTCCACCTCGCCATCGGGGCGTTCGGTCACCGTGGCGGCGGGGAGGTAGCCGAGCACAGCGTCGAGCAGCGCCTCGATGCCCGCGCCGGTAGCGCCGGAGATGGGGAACACCTCGTCCGCCCCGGCCTCTTTCAGCTCCGTGGCGAAATCCGCCGCCAGTTCCTCATCGGCGAGGTCGATCTTGTTGAGTGCCACCAGGCGCGGCTTGTCTTCCAGACCTTCGCCATAGGCCGCAAGCTCGTCTTCCACGATCCTCATCGCCTCGGCCGGGTCAACCCCGCCGATGTCGATCAGGTGGATCAGCACGCGGCAGCGCTCGATATGGCCGAGGAAGCGATCGCCGATCCCGGCCCCTTCGGCCGCGCCTTCGATCAGGCCGGGAATGTCCGCCAGCACGAATTCGCGCCCCTTGTGCCGCACCACGCCCAGCTTGGGGATCAGGGTGGTGAAAGCATACTCCCCCACCTTGGCGCGCGCATTGGACACGGCGTTGATGAAAGTGGACTTGCCGGCGTTGGGCAGCCCCACCAGCCCGACATCGGCCAGCAGCTTCAGCCGCAGCCACACCCACATCTCCTGCGCCGGCATGCCGGGCTGATGCTGGCGCGGGGCGCGGTTGGTGCTGGTCTTGTAGCTGGCATTGCCCCGCCCGCCCATGCCGCCTTCCAGCAGCACGACCCGCTGGCCCACCTCGACCAGATCGGCCAGCACCGTCTCCCCATCCTCGTCGGAAATGATCTGCGTGCCGATCGGCACCTTGACGACGAGATCGGGCGCGCTGGCCCCGGTGCGGTCCTTCCCCATGCCGTGACCGCCGCGCTTCGCCTTGAAATGCTGGGTGTAGCGGAAATCGATCAGCGTGTTGAGGCCGGCCACGGCCTCGAACACCACATCGCCGCCCTTGCCGCCATCGCCGCCGTCGGGCCCGCCATATTCGATATATTTCTCGCGCCGGAAGCTCACCGCCCCCGGGCCGCCCGCGCCGGAACGGATATAGATCTTGGCCTGGTCGAGGAAATGCATGGAGTCAGTCTATCCCGTTCATGGTTGGCTTGTCGAACCACGAACGCAGCGTGCCGTTTGCCCTGGGCAGGCTCGGGACGGACGGAGAGGGCCCGGTAGGTTCCCACTGGTGGAGCCGAGGGGGATCGAACCCCTGACCTCGTCATTGCGAACGACGCGCTCTCCCAGCTGAGCTACGGCCCCGTTCCAGTGCAGATGCGGGCTTTCTCGGCCCGCGGGAGCGCGCCTCTTAGCGAAGAGGCATCGCGCTTGAAAGAGCAAAAATGCCCATCCCGCCGCAGAATGTCCTCAGCGCCCTCCGCTTTCCGGAATCGCCTGGATCACGGGCTCCGAAACGCCTTGCTCGGCGTCCGGCAGCGGCTGGACGACCGCCTGGGACTGCACCCCGATCGCCGGCGCCGGCACCGATGCCGACAGGGGCACCCGGGCCGGATTCTCATAGCCTACGGGCATGGTGGCCTGGGTATAGGCGATTCCCTGGCCACCGCCATATTGCGGACCATACATCGCATCCCACTGCGCCACTTCGATCCGATAGCGCTCCATTTCCTGAAAGAAGCGTTCGAACGCGGCTTCGAGGCGCGGAAGCTCCGCCAGGGCGAAGGCATCGGCATCGGTGGGCGGGGCCAGCAGCGCCCGCTCGCTCATCTCGCGGGCCGCGTCGCAGAAATATTCGTGGGCCGGCGGCAGTGCGAAATAATTGTAGACCTGCGTGAGGTAGGCTTCCCGCTCCCGCGTGGCCTGGGCGCCCAGCCTGGCCTTGTAATCCTTGTCGATCGCCTTGTTCACCGCGGTCAGGCGCTTGCCATGCTTCTGGAGGAACTGCTTGTAGCCTTCCAGGATCGCCGCGTTCTTCGGCTCCATGCAGTTGAGCGCCGCCACGTTCCAGCCCGAGCGGAAGTTCCACACCGCCTCGTTCGGGGAGATGCCCGTGTTCACCGTATGACGTACCCCGTCGACCCCCACCGCGGGGACCAGCATGCTTGCCGCCGCCCCGCCGGGGGGCGTTGGGCGCGAGGGAATGGCGATCGGCTCCACTTTCGGCACCGCCGGAAGGGGCGGCGGAGGGGGTGGGCCGCCGCAGCTGGCGAGCAGGGCGAGCGCCGCCGCGACCGCCGGCCTGCTCATCTTCGAAACGATAATATTGCTCATCTCAGCGCTGTCCCCTCCTCAGCCACGGTTCGGCGCGATCCTGCGCTCCGCCGCCTTTCCCCACGATGAAGGGACCCTAACCTGCCTTGCCGACAAAGAAAATGCCCGGGAAACCATATGGCTACCCGGGCACGGCAAATCGATTCCAGCGTGCGATCAGTTGCGATTGCCCATGAAACGCAGCAGGAACAGGAACATGTTGATGAAGTCGAGATAGAGGCTCAGCGCGCCCATCACGATCGCCTTGCCGGCGAATTCCGTGCCGGCGACATAGGCATACTGCTCTTTCAGCTTCTGCGTGTCATAGGCGGTGAGGCCCGCGAAGATGAGCACGCCGAGGAAGCTGATCGCCCAGGACAGGCCGGACGACTGGAGGAACATGTTGATCAGGCTGGCGATCAGCAGGCCGACCACGCCCATGATCAGGAAGCTGCCCATGCCGGTCAGGTCCCGCTGGGTGGTGTAGCCGTAGAGGCTGAGGCCCGCGAAGGCGCCCGCCGTGGCGAAGAAGGTCGCCGCGATCGAGGAGCCCGTATAGACGAGGAAGATCGTCGAGAGCGACAGGCCCATCAGCACCGCATAGCCCCAGAACATCGCCTGCAGCGTGCCGGTGCTGAAACGGCCCTGGCCGAAGCTCATGGCGAAGACGATGGCGAGCGGGGCCAGCATCACGACGAAGGCCAGCGGCGTGGTCATCACCGCCAGGGCGAGGCCGGACTGCGCGAACAGCAGCGCGACGATCCCGGTCAGCAACACGCCCGAGGCCATGTAGTTGTAGATCGAGAGCATGTGCCGCCGCAGGCCCATGTCGAATGCGCCGCGGCCGGCGACTTCGCCGTTCAAAGTGGGAGACACGCCGAATCCCTGCTGCGAGCGGCGGGGTTCGTTCCAATCTGCCATGTCGGTTTCCTAACTCCGTTGCCGGCCTCCTTGGTGGGCCGGACCTTGTGCAATATCGGTGCTGGAGCCGCAGATTTCAAGGAAAACCGGACCCCGAAATCTGACAGCCCCGGATGGGCTCGATTGGGTTATATAACCGATATGGTTTTCAATGTCAAGGCCTGATCGTGAAGAAGGGTGCCGTTGGGGCAGATAAGCCTCGTCATTCCCGCGCAGGCGGGGATCCAAGCCGCGACGACAGCGCCCGCTGCTCTGGATTCCCGCCTGCGCGGGAATGACGATGGAAACCTGATCGCAGCGGGGTGGGGCTTCACTGCAAGCGCGCCCAGCCTCCTTCGTCATGCCAGCGAAAGCTGGCATCTCGGGTCTTTGCGTGTCCAGGCATGAGACCCCAGCTTTCGCTGGGGTGACGATGGAAACCGCTTGCAAACGAACCGCCCAGGCGCAGCCTACTCTCCACCGCGCCATCGCCGCGCGACACGGGAAAGCCAGGTCTCCTCAATCCACGAACGGGTCGCGCACCAGAATCGTGTCGTCGCGTTCCGGGCTGGTGGAGACCAGCGCGACCGGCGTTTCGATCAGCTCTTCCACGCGGCGGATATATTTGATCGCCTGGGCGGGAAGCTCGGCCCAGCTGCGCGCGCCGGCGGTGGTGCCGCTCCAGCCGTCCATCTCCTCGTAGATCGGCTCGACCAGGGCCTGGTCCGCCGCATGGGCCGGGAGATAATCCAGCACTTCGCCGTTCAGGCGGTAGCCGGTGCAGATATTCACCGTCTCGAACCCGTCGAGCACGTCCAGCTTGGTGAGGGCGACGCCGGTGACGCCGCTGATCGCGCAGCTCTGGCGCACGAGCACGGCGTCGAACCAGCCGCAGCGCCGCTGCCGCCCGGTGACGGTGCCGAATTCATGCCCCCTTTCGCCCAGGCGCCGCCCCGCCTCGTCCTCCAGCTCGGTGGGGAACGGGCCGGAGCCCACGCGAGTGGTGTAGGCCTTGACGATACCCAGCACGAAGCCGGTGGAAGCGGGGCCGAGGCCCGAGCCGGAGGCCGCCGTGCCGCTCACCGTGTTGGAGCTGGTGACGAAGGGATAGGTGCCGTGATCGACATCCAGCAGCACGCCCTGCGCGCCTTCGAACAGGATGCGGGCATTGCCCTTGCGCACCTCGTTCAGCCGCTTCCACACCGGCTCGGCGAATTGCAGCACGAAGGGGGCGATCTCGGCCAGGTCGGCCAGCAGCCGCTCGCGATCCACCGGCGGCTCGCCGAAGCCGGCGCGCAGCGCGTCGTGATGGGCGCAGAGCCGGTCAAGCTGCGGTTCCAGGCTGTCGAGATGGGCCAAGTCGCACACGCGGATCGCGCGGCGGCCGACCTTGTCTTCGTAAGCCGGGCCGATGCCGCGCCCGGTGGTGCCGATCTTGCCCTTGCCGGCGGCGGTTTCGCGCAGCACGTCCAGGTCGCGGTGGATCGGCAGGATCAGCGGGCAATTGTCGGCGATGGCAAAATTGCCGCGATCGATGGCGACGCCCTGGCCTTCAAGCTTCTCGATCTCCGCCTTGAGCGCCCAGGGATCGAGCACCACGCCATTGCCGATCACCGAAAGCGTGCCGGTGACGATGCCCGAAGGCAGCAGGCTGAGCTTGTAGGTGGTGTTGCCCACCACCAGCGTGTGGCCCGCATTGTGCCCGCCCTGGAAGCGGACCACGGCATCGGCCCGGCTTGCCAGCCAGTCCACGATCTTGCCCTTGCCTTCATCGCCCCATTGGGCGCCGATCACGGTGACGTTGGCCAAGCCGCATCCCTTTCCTGCGCAGAAACCCGCGCGGCCCTAAGCGCCTTGCGGCCGGAGGGCAAGGGCGGGCCCCGCCCCGCTGGCGACAATATGCGACAATTCGGGGGCTGGCGGCTCCCGCCGCCCTGGCATAGTCTTCCCCCGTCGGCGCGAGGAGGGAGCCCCGGCAAGGAACGCGGGGGCTGCCAGGAGAAGGCCATGCAGATCCTCGCTCTCGCCGCCAGCCTGCTGTTCACCTCCAGCCTGTCCCTCACCGTGTCGGACAGCGTGTGGGCGGCGCGCAATTCCACCGAGACCGAAAGCGCCGCAAGCGAAGGGGAGCGCCCGCCGGGCTCCGGCGAGGATCGAACGCAGCCGCTTTCCGAGCCGCGCCCGTCTTCGGAGGACGACGCCTGAAAAGGCTCAAAGCCTGCGGGGTTCGCCATCCTTCAGCACATGGGTGCAGCCCAGCGCGGAAGCGTCGTCACCATCCGAGAGGGCGGCGATTGTGCGCCAGCCTTCGCCGCGCAGCCTGGCGGCCAGCGCCACATCGTGGCCGAGCGGCAGGAACAGCGTGTCGCGCGCGGCCCCGTCCGCCTTCACCGCGTCGATCAGCGGATCGGGATAGAGCGAGAAGCCGGTCGCCGGCTCGTCCGCGCCGAGGATGCGGTAGGTCCCGCCCCGGCCCAGCGCGCCGCGAATCCCTTCGGCATAGATTATGAAACCGAACCAGCTCTGATATTCGAAGCCGTGGCGCTCCGAAGGATCGAGCGTGAGCCGCGCCGCGCCGTTCACCCGGGCGGCGATTTCCTTGAGCCCGGCGATCCGGCTGGCCAGCGCGCCGCCGGCGTCGATCTCGGCCAGCTTTTCGATCGCGCTTTCGAACGGGCCGGTGGCGTAGAGCAGCGGGAGATAGGCCTCGCCGCCAGCGGCCTTGAGCCCGCCCGCATCCTTCGCATCCAGCTCGCGCCGCACCGCCTCGATCCTCGCCGGGTCAAGCGGCAGCGCCTCTTTCGCCAGCGTGTCGACCAGGTCCGGCAGGGTGAAATCGACCGAGATGCCACTGGCCCCCGCCGCCTTCAGCGCCTCGATCGCGACGATGACGATCTCCGCCGCCGCCGCCACGCTGTCGCTGCCGATCAGCTCCGCGCCGACCTGCAGCCGCTCGCGCCGGGGATCGAGCGCGTCGGAGGTGATGGTGACGACCTGGCCCGAATAGCTGAGCCGCAGCGGGCGCGGCGCATCGCGCAGGCCGGTGGCGGATATCCGCCCCACTTGCGGCGTCATGTCCGAACGCAGCGCCAGCGTGCGCAGGCTGACCGGATCGATGAAGCGGAACATCCGCCGCGGCTGCACCCCCGCCATCCGCGCGCCGAGCGACTTCTCGAACTCGATCAGTGGCGGCCGCACCCGATCATAGCCGTGCGCGTCCATCGCATCGAGCAGCGCACGCATGGTGCGCGTGGCGGCCCCCGCGCTTTGCGGAAGCCGGTCCTCCAGCCCAACAGGCAGCAGATCGCGATCGGTCTCTTGCATGGCAGCGGCCCTTAGCTGCTTGGCGGAAGGCTGTCGAACCCTCAAACCGCCTTCGTTCATCCCGGGGAGGCATCAAGCCGCCTCGGGATGAACGAGAGGCATCCGCCTCAGAACGCCAGCGCCATCACCCGCTTGACGCCCGGCAGGCTGCGCGCGGCTTCCAGCACCTCGGCGGGCACCTGGCTGTCGACCGAGAGCAGCAGCACCGCTTCCCCGCCAGCTTCGCGCCGGCCGAGGTTGAAAGTGCCGATATTGATGCCGTTCTCGCCTAGCAGGGTGCCGATCCGGCCGATGAAGCCCGGTGCGTCCTCATTGACGATGTAGAGCATGTGGCCGGCGAGCTCGGCTTCCACCTTGATGCCGAACAGTTCGACCAGGCGCGGCTCGGAATTGCTGAACAGCGTTCCCGCCACCGAGCGTTCACCCGCCTCGGTCTTCACCGAGACGCGCACCAGCGTGTGGTAGTCACCCTCGCGCTCGGTCTTCACCTCGCGCACTTCCAGCCCCCGTTCCTTGGCGAGGAACGGCGCGTTGACCATGTTCACCGTATCGGAATGGACGCGCAGGAAGCCCGCCAGCACCGCGGCCACGATCGGCCGGGCATTGAGCTCCGTCGCCGCGCCTTCGGTGTGGATCGAGATGCGCGGCACCGCACCATGGGTCAGCTGGCCCACCAGCGAGCCCAGCTCTTCCGCCAGCGCCATGTAGGGCTTGAGCTTGGGCGCTTCCTCGGCCGAGAGGCTCGGCATGTTGAGCGCGTTGGTCACCCCGCCATTGACGAGATAGTCCGACATCTGCTCGGCCACCTGCAGCGCCACATTGACCTGCGCCTCGTTGGTCGAGGCGCCGAGATGCGGGGTGCAGACGAAGTTCGGCGTGCCGAACAGGGGCGATTCCTTCGCCGGCTCGGTCACGAACACGTCCAGCGCCGCGCCCGCGACATGGCCCGAATCCAGCGCTTCCTTCAACGCATCCTCGTCGATCAGCCCGCCCCGCGCGCAATTGACGATGCGCACGCCCTTCTTGGTCTTCGCAAGATTCTCGCGGCTGAGGATGTTGCGCGTCTGGTCGGTCAGCGGGGTGTGCAGGGTGATGAAGTCCGCCCGGGCGAGCAGGTCGTCCAGCTCGACCTTCTCGATCCCCAGTTCCAGCGCGCGCTCCGGCGAAAGGAAGGGATCATAGGCGATCACCTTCATCTTCAGCCCCAGCGCCCGGTCCGCCACGATCGAGCCGATATTGCCCGCCCCGATCAGGCCCAGCGTCTTGCTGGTCAGCTCCACGCCCATGAAGCGGTTCTTCTCCCACTTGCCGGCCTGGGTGGATGCATCCGCCTCGGGCAGCTGGCGGGCGAGCGCGAACATCAGAGCGATCGCATGTTCGGCGGTGGTGATCGAGTTGCCGAACGGCGTGTTCATCACCACCACGCCCTTCGAGCTGGCATGGGGGATGTCGACATTGTCCACGCCGATGCCGGCGCGGCCGATCACCTTGAGATTGGTCGCGGCGTCGAGGATCTCCTTCGTCACCTTGGTCGAGGAGCGGATGGCGAGGCCGTCATACTGGCCGATGATCGCCTTGAGCTCTTCCGGCGTCTTGCCGGTGATCTCGTCCACTTCGCAGCCGCGCTCGCGGAAGATCGCGGCGGCGTTGGGGTCCATCTTGTCCGAAATGAGGACTTTGGGCTTGGTCATGATTTTTCTCTCAGAAAGTCATCCTCACGAAAGTCGGGATCTCGGGCGGCCAGGGCGAGCCATTGCGCCTGAGATTCCAGCTTTCGTTGGGATGACGTTAATCAGGCAACCGCGAGCGCGGCCTTCGTTTCGGCATAGGCCCAGTCGAGCCAGGGGCCGAGCGCCTCGATATCGGCGGTGTCCACCGTCGCGCCGCACCAGATGCGCAGGCCCGGCGGGGCATCGCGATAGCCGGCCACGTCGTAGGCCGCGCCTTCCTTCTCCAGCAGGGCGGCGAATTTCTTGATGAAATCCGCATCCGCGCCTTCGACGGTGAGGCACACGCTGGTGATGGACCGGCGCGCCTCGTCGGCGCAGAGATGGCCCAGCCAGCTGCGCTCCGCCACGATGCGGTTCAGCGCGTCGGCATTGGCCTGCGCCCGCGCCTGCAGCGCGGAGAAGCCACCGAGCGACCTGCCCCATTCCAGCGCGAAGATCGCGTCTTCCACCGCGAGCATGGAGGGGGTGTTGATCGTCTCCCCCTTGAAGATCCCTTCGATCAGCTTGCCGCCTTTGGTGAGGCGGAAGACCTTGGGCAACGGCCAGGCGGGGGTGTAGCTTTCCAGCCTTTCCACCGCGCGCGGACCGAGGATCAGCACGCCATGCGCGCCTTCGCCGCCCAGCACCTTCTGCCAGGAGAAGGTGGCGACATCGACCTTGTCCCACGGGATGTCGCAGGCGAACACCGCGCTGGTCGCATCGGCGAAGCACAGCCCTTCACGGTCCGCGGCGATCCAGTCGCCATTCGGCACGCGCACGCCGGAGGTGGTGCCGTTCCAAGTGAAGGTGACGTCGTTCGACCAGTCGACCTGCGACAGGTCGGGCAGCTGACCGTAATCGGCGCGGATCACCGTCGGTTCGATCCTGAGCTGCTTGACGGCATCGGTGACCCAACCATCACCGAAGCTTTCCCAGGCAAGAGTCGTAACCGGCCGCGCGCCCAGCATCGTCCACATCGCCATCTCGAAGGCCCCGGTGTCGGAGCCCGGCACGATGCCGATGCGATGGGTATCGGGCAGCCTGAGCAGCTCGCGCATCAGATCGATGCAATAACCGAGCCGCTCCTTGCCGATCTTCGCGCGATGCGAGCGGCCGAGCGAGGCGGTAGCGAGCTTTTCGGGGGAATATCCCGGCGGCTTGGCGCAGGGACCGGAAGAAAAATAAGGACGCGCAGGCTTCGCCTGCGGCTTCAACACTTCAGTCATTGTCTGACTCTCCTTGCAGAGAGCACGCGCGGCGTTGGGACCGCGTGGCCCGCCGACGGCCTTAGAGGCGCGCAGGTCCAAGTCAAGCCGATTTGCGGGAGCGTCCCAATTGTCTCTCCTCCCTTCAAGGAAGGACGATGAGGGAACAGGCTTGGCGGTTAGGCTCCCGTTAACCATTTCACCCGCAGATTCGCGCCATGGTCAGGGCATCGCTTCTCCTGCTGGCGACAGTCGCGCTCGGCGCGTGCTCGATGCTGCCCGATTCGAACCGGCAGTCGCGCCAGCCGGTCCGCGCGAGCCAGCCCGCCTGGAATCCCACCGTTTCGGAACGGCAATGCCTCAGCCAGCTCGGGACCACGCAGGCCAGCTTCACCCCCGTGCCCGACCAATATTACGGCGCAGGGTGCTCCACGGTGAACACGGTCCGCCTGTCCGCCTTGCGCAGCGACCAGGCCAGCCTGGCGCTCACCAATCTCGGCCCGGTCACCTGTCCGCTCGCCACCAGCTTCGCCGGCTGGGCCCGCTATGGCGCGGACCGCGCGGCACGCGTGCTGCTCGGTAGTCCGCTGGTGCGGATCGAGACGTTCGGCAGCTATAATTGCCGCAACGTGGCCGGCTCCAGCCGCCGCTCCGCCCATGCCACCGCGAATGCGATCGACATATCCGCCTTCGTGCTGGCCGACGGAAGGCGGATCAGCGTGAAGGACGGCTGGAACGGTGGAACGGCCGCCGAACGTCAGTTCCTCCGCGTGGTGCACCAAAGCGCCTGCAAGCGCTTCGGCACCGTGCTCGGCCCCGCCTACAACGCCGCCCATGCCGACCATTTCCACATCGAGGGCGAGGGGAACGCCTTCTGCAGGTAGGCAGGCGTTCCCTATATCCCACCCTCCCCCTTCGCCTCGATCCACTGGCGCACAGCTTCCGCCACATGGCTTGCACCGAGCTTGCTCATCATGTTGGCGCGGTGGATCTCCACCGTGCGCGGGCTGATCGAGAGCGTCCGTGCGATCAGCTTGTTGCTGCTCCCGCCGACCACCAGGCGCAGCACTTCCCGCTCCCGATTGGACAGCTTGCGGACCCGGCCCCGTGCTTCGATCGCCTGCCTGCGCACCCGGGCATGGCCTTCCCCTTCGCGCGCGGCGCGCTGGATGATGGCGGAAAGCCGGTGTCGGTCGAGCGGGAGCTGGAGATAGTCGAAGGCGCCTGCGCGGACCGCGTCCACGACGCGCTCGATCTCCCCGAACATCGAAGCCAGCACCATCGGAAGCCCGATGCCCGCATCGTCCAACGCGGCGAGGATGCCGGCGGCGTGGCCCACGATCCCGTCGCCCCGGATAATCAGGATCCCTTCGCGCGGGGGGCAGCGCAGCAGCTCTTCCAGATCGTCATAGACTTCCGCATGGCAGCCGAGCGCCAGGAACAGCCGCGCCGCTTCGGCCCGAACCCGGCTTTCCCCTTCGACGAAATGCACCTTGAGCCCCTGCCTCATCCGCACGACCATGCAGGGGCACGGACGAACGCGCAGCAGCGCCCTTCGCCATTATGGAGATATGTTCGGGGCAGTCCTGCAGGAAGCGGCGCGATTGCGCTGAAAATCTCTGCTTCGTTTCCGATTGGATTATGGCCATTCCCCTAGGGAAATGCCCGGAGGAGCCGCAGCCGGAAGCGGCGCCTAATCGGAAAAGCTGTAATCCGGCAGGGCATGCACCGCGTTGCGCAGGGAAGCGCCCCACATCGAGGAGATCGACTGGAAATATTCGTCGTCCTTCTCGATCCGCCTCTCGTGCAGCGGGGCGAAGCCGTCGCGCGCGATCACCATCAGATCGAGCGGCATGCCGACCGAGAGATTGGCCTTGAGCGTGGAATCGAAGCTGACCATCAGCAGCTTCACCGCATCCTCGAACGCCATCTCGCGCTCGTAGCCGCGCAGCAGGATCGGGCGGCCATATTTGGTCTCACCGATCTGGAAGAAGGGCGTGTCGAAGCTGGCTTCGATGAAATTGCCTTCCGGATAGATCATGAACAGGCGCGGTTCCATGCCCCTGATCTGCCCGGCGAGGATCATCGAGGCAGTGAAGCGCGCCTCGCCCGTCTGGCCATTGTCGCTCTGCGCGCTCTGGATCGTCTCACGCAGCAGCTTGCCCACCTCCACCGCGACCTGGAACATGGTGGGGGCGGCCAGCAGGGAATTATGCCGCTCGTCCGGCGTCTTGTTGCGCTCCTCCAGCTGGCTGACCACAGCCTGGGTGGTGGCGAGATTGCCGGCCGTCATCAGCGCCACGATGCGCTCGCCCGGGATTTCCCAGTGGAACATCTTCCGGAAGGTGGAGATATTGTCGACGCCGGAATTGGTGCGGGTGTCGCTCATCAACACCAGCCCTTTCTCCAGGGTCATGCCAACGCAATAGGTCAAGTTCGCTCCCCTGCCCGATCCCTAGCGCGGGCCATACCAATCGTGGCCGTATCGGGCAAAGCCCCGATGGCCGCCTGCCTCATGGCCGGTTCCGCACCCGCTTGTCACTGCTCCGCTGCCTGTTGTTCCACAGCCAGCGAGACGTGGAGCTCTTCTTCCGCCGCACCGAAGCTGATCCCGGTGACCGGCGCCGCCTCGCCGTAATCGCGCCCGGTGGCCACGCGGACATAGCGTGTATCGGGGCTGATCCCGTTCGAGATGTCGAAGCCCACCCAGCCGAGCCCCGCCACATGTGCTTCGGCCCAGGCATGGGTCGCTTCCTGCTCGATCCGGTCATCCATCATCAGATAGCCGCTGACATAGCGGGCCGGCACCTCCAGCGCGCGAGCGGCGCCGATGAATATATGCGCATGGTCCTGGCAGACGCCCACCCCTTCGGCCACCGCCTCTTCCGCCGTGGTGTGGACGTTGGTCGCCCCCGTCTCGTAACGCACCGCCGCCTGGATCGCGGCGGAAAGCTCGTGCATCATCGCCAGGCTGTCGCCATCGCTGCGGCGGACCGAGGAGATGAGCGAGCGCATCTTGGGCCCCGGCCGCGTACGCTCGGTCTGAGCCAGGAAGGCCCAGAGCGGCAAGTGGCCCGCATGCCAGCCGATCACCCCGGCATTGTCCTGCGTATCGACCAGCCCTTCGCAATGGACCACCACTTCCTGCGCGCCCGGCAGGACCGAGATGAGCGAGGTGTGGTTGTAGTTCTGGTCGTCATATTCGAGCTCCAGCTTCGCCCCCTCATACTGCATGGTCCAGGCGGCAATGGCCTGGCCCTGCGTCGTCTTGGGGGTCAGCCGCAGCCGCTGCAGCCCGTGCGCCACCGGCTCGGCGAAGCGGTAGTGGGTGGTATGGCGGATCGAAAGGCGCATGGGTCTCCCGGTCAGGCGATGAAGCGGTATTCGTCGGAAATGGCGTTGGCGATGGCCTGGTTGCCCGCGATGAAGCCCACCAGGAATTCGTGCAGCCCGGCATCGAAGATCGTGTCGATCGTGGCGCGGCGCAGCCGGATCTCGGCATCGCGCATCATCGAATTGCAGGCGCCTTCATGGCCGTGCAACTCGGCCAGGTTGGCGAGATTACCGGCCAGCGCATCGTAGCAGAACGACAGGCTGCGTGGGAAACGGCGGTCCAGGATCAGGAACTCGGCGATCCCGCGCGGGTCCATCCGCCCGGCATTGAGCCAGCGATAGGCGCGCTCGGCAGAAAGCGAGCGCAGCACGTTGTCCCATTGCCCGGTGTCGAGGCTGGACCCGACATAGGCGAGCGAAGGGAGCAGCAGGTAATATTTGACGTCGAGGATGCGCGCGGTGTTGTCCGCCCGTTCGAGGAAAGTGCCGGTGCGGGCGAAATGATAGATTTCGTTGCGCAGCATCGTGCCGTAGGTCGCGCCGCGCACCAGGGTCGATTCCCGGCGGATGATCGCCAGGACCACGCCCAGCCCCGCCTCGCGCACCGGGCGGACGAGCAGGTCGCTCAGCAGCATCCACGCCTCGTTGACCGATTCCCACACTTCCGCGGTGATCGAGGTGCGCGAGGCGCGGGCATTGCTCCGCGCCCGTTCCACCATCCGCAGGACGTTCTCGGGATTCTCCCGGTCGCGGAGCACGAAATTGCAGACCTGCGCGCCGGTGTACTGATCATGCATCGCCTCATAGGCGGCCTGGAGGCCCAGCGTGACGATGACCGAGCGCCATTCCTCGTTCGCGGCTTCCACCCCGCGGGTCAGCGCCATGCGGAAGCCCGCCTCCAGCAGGCGGGCGGTGTTCTCCGCCCGCTCCAGATAGCGGAACATCCAGAAGATCGAGTTCGCGGTCCTGCCCAGCATGCTCAGTCGTCCAGCACCCAGCTATCCTTGGTTCCGCCACCCTGGCTCGAATTGACCACCAGCGAGCCCTTCTTGAGCGCGACGCGCGTGAGCCCGCCCGGCGTGATGTCGATCCCGTTGGGGGAGACGAGCACGAAGGGCCGCAGGTCCACATGGCGCGGCGCAAGCCCGGCCTTGGTGAAGATCGGCACCGTGGAGAGGGCCAGGGTGGGCTGCGCGATGTAGTTCTTGGGATTGGCCCGCAGCTTCTCCTTGAAGCGGGCGATCTCACGCTGGGATGAGGTCGGCCCGATCAGCATGCCATAGCCGCCCGAGCCATGGACTTCCTTCACCACCAAGTCGGCGAGGTTGTCCAGCACATAGGCCAGGCTGTCCGCCTCGGCGCAGCGCCAGGTGGGAACGTTGGGCAGCAGCGGCTTCTCGCCCGTGTAGAACTCCACGATCTCGGGCATGAAGCTGTAGATCGCCTTGTCGTCCGCAACGCCGGTGCCGGGGGCGTTGGCGATGGTGATGCCGCCACTGCGATAGACGTCCATCAGGCCGGGCACGCCCAGCATGCTGTCGGGATTGAAGGTGAGCGGATCGAGGAAATCGTCGTCCACCCGGCGATAGAGCACATCGATCGGCTGGAAGCCGGCGGTGGTGCGCATCTGCACCCGTCCGTCCACCACGCGCAGGTCGCTGCCTTCGACCAGCTCCGCCCCCATCTGGTCGGCGAGGAAGGCGTGCTCGAAATAGGCCGAATTGTAGATGCCGGGCGTCAGCACCGCGACCACCGGCTTGTCCGACGCGTTGTCGGGCGCGCAGGCGGCGAGGCTCTTGGCCAGGCGGCGGGGATAGTCCGACACGGGCCGCACATGGATGCGGGCGAACAGTTCCGGGAACATCGCCATCATCGTCTCGCGGTTTTCCAGCATGTAGGACACGCCGCTGGGGGTGCGGGCATTGTCTTCCAGCACCATGAACTCGTCGGGCCCGGTGCGGACCAGGTCGATGCCGACGATATGGGTATAGACCCCGCCCGGCGGCGTGAAGCCCACCATCTGCGGCAGCCATGCCTCGTTATTGGCGAACAGCCTTTCGGGCAGGCGGCCCGACCGGATGATCTCCTGCCGGTGATAGAGATCGTGCATGAAGGCGTTGAGCGCCCGCACGCGCTGCTCGATCCCGCGGGAAAGGCGGCGCCATTCGTTGCCAGTGATGATCCGCGGCACCATGTCGAACGGGATCAGCCGCTCCTCGGCATCCTCGCCCCCATAGACGTTGAAGGTGATGCCGGTGCGGCGGAAGAACCCTTCCGCTTCCCGATCCTTTCGCCGCAGGAAGGTCGCATCCTGCTCGGAGAGCCACTCACAGTAATTGCGATAGGCCGGACGGATCGTGCCGTCTGGCTGGTACATCTCATCGAAGCAGGGCTCGGTAATATTCATGAACCTCTTTTGCTGCGGTGCAACAATTGCACGGAAGCAAAGCGGTCACAAGAGGAACTTCATTGGCCCTCAGTCGAGCGTTTCCAACTCCCGCAGGACAGCGGCGACCGCCTCGTCCGAATAGGCGAAGCCGAGATGGGAGCAGCGCAGGGCCACCGCCCGATCACGCTCTCCGGGCTTGCCGCAGGAGGCGCGGGGGGAAACGATGCCGTCGCGCGGGCTCCACAGCGCCACGGTGGGGACCGGCGGCTTGGCCGAACGGTCCTGCCCCACCGGCGGTGAGTCGACCGAATGGCCGGTGACGAGATGATAGAGCCGCCAGGCATTGTTGGCGCGGGGATCGCCCGAGAATGGCGATCCCATGGTGATGACCTTGGCGACCGCTTCAGGGTTGCACTTGGCGATCTCGCGCGCAAACACGCCGCCCAGGCTCCAGCCCACCAGCACCAGCCGCTCGCCATGGCGGCGATGCAGCGCCAGCACGCGCTTGGTCAGCGCCGCGAAATTCTCAGCCGTCGGCCCGAAATTGAAGCCGAGGCCCCAGCGCTTCACCGTGTGGCCCGCCCGCTCCAGCTCCTGCGCCATACGGCGCATCCGCACCGGATGGGTGCCGAAGCCGGGCAGAAGCATCACGACGCGCGGCTCGGCGGCGGGCGCGATCTCCATTTCCCGCCGGCCAGTGCGGCGGAACTGCTCGGCAAGCGCCCCGATCTCGCCCAGAAGGTGCCGGATCGGGGGGCCGGAAACGCCTTCCGGACGCGGCTGGCTCACCAGCGCCGCGCGCATGCGCAGCGACGCGAGCAGCGCCGAAGGCGGCGCGAAAGGCGCGGCCTGGGCTTCGATGCTGCGATTCGTCCTGCTCATGGGCAGGACTGTAACGAAAATGACTTATTCCCCGATGAACGAATCGTTGGACGTCATCAAACTGTCAGAAACAGACGTCCCGGCAACTCGCCGGAACGAGGCCGGACGGAGCGCCGGCATCGCCCGCGCCCCGCCGCTCGACCCGGTCAGCCCGCCGCGCCGGCCGGGCAATCGCCCACGCGCTGCGACACCATGTGCATCTTCATGTTGACCGTGCCTTCGCCCGGCACGTTGGGCACCTTCTGGTTCATCGTCATGGTCATGTCGGAACCATCCTTGCTCATGGTCCCGGCAAGCTTCACGCTGCCCTGGATGCCGTTCTTGTCCTTGCACGACATGTCGGCATAGAGCGAATTGCCGCCAGCCTTGAAATCGTTGAAGGTGCAATCGCCTTCCGCCAGCTTCTTCGCCATCTCCTTCGCGCCGTTGGCGGCTTCCTCCTTGGTCAGGCAGTAAGTGTGGCCTTGCGCCAGCGAGCCGGAGAAGACCTGCTTCATCTGCTCCTTCTGCGCGTCCGGCAATCCGGGGATGTCGAACTCGATCACCTCGACCGTAGCCTTGTACTGACCGGCTTCGGGTGTTTCGAGATTGCTCATCTGCTCCGCCGCATCGTCCGGCGAGACGGGCCCTTCCTTGGCTTGTTCCTTGCTTCCGCAAGCGGACAGGGCAATCGCCGCGGCCAGCGGCAGAATCAGTCTGATATGCATTGTATCTCCCTTCAGGCGCGGCAGGAGGCCGCTTCGGAGGCAACTGCCAACGGGCCGGTCTGTTCCTGCCCTTCGACGCATTGTGACGCCATTGCGGAACGCAGGGGGAACGACCATATAAGCGCCCATGGCCGAACTCGTCATCCGCAGGGGTCTGGAAGAGCCCGACACATCGGGCACCTTCACCCCGCACAAACCCGCGCGCCCGGAGAAGACCGACGGGGGCAAGCGCTTCGAACTCGTCTCGGACTACGAGCCGTCGGGCGACCAGCCCAGCGCGATCGCCGAGCTGGTCGGCACCGCACGGCAGGGGGAGAAGACGCAGGTCCTGCTGGGCGTGACCGGCTCCGGCAAGACCTTCACCATGGCCAAGGTGATCGAGGAGCTGCAGCGCCCCGCCCTCGTCCTCGCGCCGAACAAGATCCTCGCCGCGCAGCTCTATGGGGAGTTCAAGAGCTTCTTCCCGAACAATGCGGTGGAGTATTTCGTCTCCTATTACGACTACTACCAGCCCGAAGCCTATGTCCCGCGCAGCGATACCTATATCGAGAAGGAATCGAGCGTGAACGAGGCGATCGACCGGATGCGCCATTCCGCCACCCGCGCGCTGCTGGAACGGGACGACGTGATCATCGTCGCTTCGGTTTCGTGCCTCTATGGCATCGGTTCGGTCGAGACCTATTCCGCGATGGTGTTCGACCTCAAGCAGGGCCAGAGCGTGGACCAGCGGGAGATCATCCGCAAGCTGGTGGCCCTGCAATACAAGCGTAACGACGCCGCCTTCGCCCGCGGCAATTTCCGTGTGCGAGGGGACAATCTCGAACTGTTCCCCAGCCATTACGAGGACATGGCCTGGCGGATCAGCTTCTTCGGCGACGAAATCGAGGAGATCGCCGAGTTCGATCCCCTCACCGGCAAGAAGGGCGCGAGCCTCGACAAGGTGCGGGTCTATGCCAATTCGCACTATGTCACCCCCGGCCCGACGATGAAGCAGGCGATGGAAGCGATCCGCTTCGAACTGGCCGAACGCCTGAAGGAACTCCATGCCGAAGGCCGGCTGCTCGAAGCCCAGAGGCTGGAGCAGCGGACCAATTTCGACCTCGAGATGATTGCCGCCACCGGAAGCTGCGCGGGGATCGAGAATTATTCCCGCTTCCTCACCGGGCGCCTGCCGGGCGAGCCGCCCCCCACCCTGTTCGAATATCTGCCCGACAACGCCTTGCTGTTCGTGGATGAAAGCCATCAGACCGTGCCGCAGGTCGGCGCGATGGCGCGGGGCGACCATCGCCGCAAGCTGACCCTGGCCGAATACGGCTTCCGCCTGCCGAGCTGCATCGACAATCGCCCGCTGCGCTTCAACGAATGGGATGCGATGCGCCCGCAGACCATCGCCGTCTCCGCCACCCCCGGCCCGTGGGAAATGGAGCAGGCGGGCGGCGTGTTCGCCGAGCAGGTGATCCGCCCCACCGGGCTGATCGACCCGCCCGTGATCATCCGCCCGGTGGAAGACCAGGTGCAGGATTGCATCAACGAGTGCCGCGAAACGGCGGCCAGGGGCTATCGCACCCTCGTCACCACCCTCACCAAGCGGATGGCGGAAGACCTCACCGAGTTCATGCACGAGGCGGGCCTCAAGGTCCGCTACATGCATTCCGACGTGGAGACGCTGGAGCGCATCGAGCTGATCCGTGACCTGCGCATGGGCGTGTATGACGTGCTGGTGGGCATCAACCTGCTGCGCGAAGGGCTGGACATCCCGGAATGCGGCCTGGTCTGCATCCTCGACGCGGACAAGGAAGGGTTCCTCCGCTCCGAAACCTCGCTGGTGCAGACGATCGGCCGCGCGGCGCGCAATGTGGACGGCCGCGTGATCCTCTATGCCGACCGCATCACCGGCAGCATGGAACGCGCGATCGCCGAGACCGATCGCCGCCGGGAAAAGCAGCGCGCCTATAACGAGGAGCACGGGATCACCCCGCAGACGATCCGCCGCCAGATCGCCGACATCGTCGCCCATGCCGCGGCGCAGGATGGGGTTACGGTGGAGATCGAGACGGAGGACGGGCGCAACAATCTGGTCGGCCACAATCTGCGCGCCTATATCGAGGAACTGGAGCGCAAGATGCGCGCCGCCGCCGCCGACCTCGAATTCGAGGAAGCCGGCCGGCTGCGCGACGAGATCCGCCGCCTGGAGAACGAGGAGCTCGGCTTGCCCGACGAAGAGAAGAAAGCCCCGCTGGTGGGACGAAGCAACGAAGGCAGACCCGGCACCCGCAAGACGCGGTATGGCAAGGTTCAGCGGAAGTGGGGGAGATGATGAGCCGTTCTCCCCTCGCCGCCTTCGTTGCCCCCTTCTCCCTGCTGCTCCTCCTTCTCTTCCTCGCCGCCTGCGGAAGGCAGCCGCAGGTGGAACGGATCGAACTGGGGGAAGCGGATGGGCCGATCGCGCTCACGCCTTCGCCCGACAGCACCGGCGCGCATTGGATGGTGTCGGCGGATGGCAAGGCCATCGAGTTCGGCAAGCTGCCGGACGCGCCTTATCTCACGCTGGCCTGCGCGCTTTCCAAGACGGAGCCGGCCCGCCTCACGGTGATTCGCCACGCCTTGTCGGAGCCGGGGGCGAAGGCGCTGTTCGCATTGATGGGCAACGGGATCATCTCGCGCCTCGACCTGGACGCCGCGCTGGGGCCCGACGGTTGGCGTTGGGAAGGAAGCTTTCCCGCCGCCGCGCCCGAGCTGGAGGTGTTCACCGGCCCGCGCGACGTGGAAGCCACCCTGCCCGGCGCCGGAACGGTGAAGATCGCGGGGAGCGGAATGCCGCGCGAGTTCATCGACTGGTGCCGGCGGGAAGGCCGGACGGCGCCCGTGCCGGACCCGGGGAGCGCTCCTCCGCCAGCCTGACGAGGCTTTCCGGGGTCAGCACCTGCGGCAATTGCCGCGCATCCCCACCGGCCGGATACCACAGATAGAGCGGGACCCCGGCCGCGCCATGCCGGGTCAGGAAGCGGGTGATCGCCGGATCGCGCCGCGTCCAGTCGCCCCGCAGAGCGATCACGCCCGCTTTCCCGAACGCCTCGCGCGTCTCTTCCCGCTCGATGGCGACGCTTTCGTTGACCTTGCAGGTGAGGCACCAGTCGGCCGTGAACCAGACGAAGACCGGCTTGCCACTCGCGCGCGCCTCTGCCAGCGCTGCCTCGCTGAAAGGCTGGGCTAGGATGATGCCCCCCTCCTGGTGCGAGGACGGCGCGTAGAGGCGAGGCAGTACCAGCAGGCAGGCCAGCGCCACGGGTGCAAGGCCGGTGAGCAGGATCGGCCCCGCCTTCCCCCCGCTGCGCCGGCGCATACCCGCCAGGGCCAGCACGATCACCAGCACCACCGCCGCCACGCCCGCGATCGCGGCATAGGCCGTCCCGCCCAACCGCCAGGCGAGCCACAGCAGCGCAAATGCGGTGAGCGCCATCGGCACGGCCATGATCCGGCGGAAGGTCTCCATCCAGCGGCCCGGGCGAGGCAGCATGCGGCGGAGCGGCGGCAGGAAGCCCAGCGCGAGGAAAGGCAGCGCGATACCCAGCCCCAGCGCGGCGAACAGCAGCAGCGCCTCCAGCGGAGGCAGCAGCAGCGCCGCCCCCATCGCGGCGGCCATGAACGGCCCGGTGCAGGGCGTCGCTACGAAGGCGGCGAGCAACCCGGTGGCGAAGGCACCCAGCGGCTTGCCGCCGCGAGTGAGCGAAAGCGAAGGCAGTTCGTAAAGCCCGGCCAGATTGACGGCGATCGCGCAGGCCAGCAGCAGCAGCCCGACTACCACACCCGGCTCCTGCAGTTGGAAGGCCCAGCCGATCTCATTGCCCGCCGCCCGCAGCGCCAGCATCAGCGCGCCGAGCGCCAGGCAGGCGAGCACCACGCCGGCCGTATAGGCCAGCCCTTCCCTGCGCGCCTCCGCCTCGCTCTCGCCCGCACGGGCAAGGCTCAGTGCCTTGAGGCTGAGGATCGGAAAGACGCAAGGCATCACGTTGAGCAGCAGGCCCCCGGCCAGGGCGGCGAGCAGCAGGCTCCACAGCGAGGCAGGCAGGGCAGCCGCTTCTTCCCCGGCTATCGGCGTGCCGCCGGCGGGAACCTCTCCCGGCTTCGCGACGAAGCTGACCCCGTTGCCCTTGTCGTCGAGCTTGAGGATGCCGGAGATGCTGCCCGGGGCGGCTGCGGCGCCAGCCCTGCGCTTCAGTTCGACGACCAGCCGGTTCCCGTCGCGCAGGAAGCGCTGGGGCGCGGCATAGTCGATCAGGTTCTCGGTCGCGAGGAACAGATGCGGGCGCTGGAGCTCGAACGAGACCGGCAGCGGAATCGCGATGCGCACCCCGCCGCCTTCCGACGCGAAGCTTCCCTCGCGGTCGAGCAGCGGCGGCAGGTCGGCGCGCCAGCCGTCGAAGCGGGGATCGCGCGCGCCGGACGCGCCGACGGTGACGATCGCCGCCAGCGTGCCCCGCTCCGGCACGCAGATCTCGTCCGTGCAGGCTAGCCATTGCGCCTCCAGCGTCACCGGCAGGCGCCCGCCCGGCGCGGCGTCCCGCGGCACCGACAGGGGGACCAGCACTGCATAGGGCCCTTCATAGACATGGTTCATCAGGCCCGAGATCAGCAGGGTCCGCGGCACCGGATATTCGGGCGTGCCCGCCTGCCAGCCCGGCGGCAGCGACCAATCGAGCTGCATGCCGAGCCCCGCATCGCCCGGATTGGACCAATATCCGTGCCAGCCCTTTTCCGGCCTCATCGCGATGGCGAACTGCACCTTGCCACCGGGCGCGGCCGGGCCTTCCGCCACCAGCTCCGCCGCGATGTGGTTGCGTGCCTGCTGCGCTTCTGCCGGAACGCAGAACAAGGCCGCGAGAAGGAACGCCAGCAGCGCCGTCAGGCTGCGGACTTGCGGCATCGATGTCCCTCCTTCGCGTTCACGGCCCTTGCTGGCGGCCGGTGCACGTCCTAGTGCTGGGCCATCCAACTCGCAAGGAAGGGCCGATGGGCGAAACCCGAGAACTCCTGATCCTCGGCGGCGGGCTCGTCGGCATGACGCTGGCACTGGCAGCCGCGAAGAAAGGCATATCGAGCCATGTGGTCGACCGGGCCGACCCGGCGGAGCTGACCGCCGAAGGGTTCGACGGGCGCGCTTCGGCCATCTCTACCGCGAGCTGGAACCTCTTCGCCAATATCGGCCTGGGCGAGCGCCTGGCCCCGCATGGCTGCCCGATCGAGGCCATCGCGGTGACCGACGCGATGCGGCCCGGCCGGATCGATTTCCGCCCGGAGCCGGAGGAAGGCTCGCTCGGCCTGATGTTCTCCAACCGGGAATTGCGCCTCGCCCTGTTCGAGGCGGCGAAGGACGAGCCGCTGATCGCCTGGCACGCGCCGACCGAAGTGGCCCGGCGCGAGCGCGGAGAGCATGGCGTGGCGGTGGCGCTGGCGGACGGCGCCGAGCTCACAGCGCGGCTGATGATCGCCGCCGAAGGCCGCCGATCCCCCACCCGCGAGGAAGCCGGGCTGCAGATCGCCCATTGGGATTATCGCCACCGCGCCCTGATCGCGGGGCTGACGCATGAAAAGCCGCACGACAACGTCGCGTGGGAGATATTCTACCCCGCCGGCCCCTTCGCGCTGCTGCCAATGAAGGACGGCCCGGCGGGCGAGCATCGCAGCGCCCTGGTCTGGACAGTGGCGGAAAAGGACGCGGCGGGCGTGCTGGCCCTTTCCGAGCGGGCCTTCCTGGCCGAGGTCGAGAAGCGGATGCAGGGGCTGTTCGGCCGGATCGCCCTCAATGGCGAGGTTTCCTCCTATCCGCTGGGCTTCCAGCATACCGCGCGGATCACCGCCCAGCGCCTGGCCCTGGTGGGCGACAGCGCGCACGGCATCCATCCCATCGCCGGGCAGGGGCTCAATCTGGGGCTGCGCGATGTCGGCGCGCTGGTGGAGGTGCTGGCGGAAGGGATGCGGCTGGGCCTCGATCCGGGCGATGCGCAGCTCCTCGCCCGCTACGAGCGCTGGCGCAACCTCGACAGCTTCACCGTCGCACTGGCGACCGACGGGCTCACCCGCCTATTCGGGGTGAAAGGCCGCACCGCTTCGGCGGTCCGGCGCCTGGGCATGGCAGGAGTGCAGCGCATACCGGCCCTGAAGCGCTTCTTCATGGACGAGGCGCGCGGCATGAGCGGGGACCTGCCCCAGCTGCTCCGCGCCTGAGGGCTCCCTCTATTCCGGAACGGCCGGGCTGAGCTGCTGCACCTGCCTGCCCGCGCCGTCGCGCAGGTCGCGCGGCTCCAGCACCGCGGTCTTTTCCAGAAGATCGAGCGCGCGCTGCGCATTGGCGTAGCGTTCGGCGTCGGCCGTCCAGTCGCGCGCTTCTTCCGCCCGGGGGAGGTTCTGCACTTCGGCCACCGCGGCCCCGATCCGCCCGCTCTGGAGGAACAGGCGCGCCCGTTCCAGCCGCTTTTCCGGCTGGGGCGAAGGCGAAGTCTCCCGCCGCACCACGAACAATTCGCCCAGTTCGCGTTTCAGCCAGACCCAGCTCACTTCCGCCTGGGCCTCGTTCGACAGCCGGGGCGCCAGCCCTTCCAGCCGCGCCATCAGCTGGTCGAGAGTGACCGGCTGCTGGGATGCGGCGATGACCGTACTCACCGCATTGGGCTGGACATCGCCGAAGCGCAGTTCGAGCTGGTCGGCCAGATAGCCCAGCGGCTCCCCCCGTTCGATCGCGCGCCGCGTGGCGAAGACGATCAGCAAGCTTTCCGCACGGGCGGCATTGCCCGCGGCGGCCTGGGCCTGAAGATCGAGGCGGGCTATGCGCTGTTCCATCGCGACCACGCGGTTTTCCAGCCCGCCCTGCTGCTGGGCCACGATCTCCACCGCCTGCGCCGCGGCGTTCGGCCCACTCGCATCGGCCCCGGCCGGCGGGCTGTCGGCCAAAGCGACCGCTTCGCCGCCCGGCGCTTCCCCGAGCGGCCCGCCATAAGCGAAGAACGCCGCAATCTCCTCACGCCATACGAAGGCGAGATAGCCGCTCAGCACGGTCCCCAGAAGGAACGCGGCAAGCACGGCGAGCACCGTGGTGCGGGGGCGTCGCGACCTCTCCGCGCCTTCGCGCGCATCCGCCGCATCGCGGGCCCTTACCCTGCTGAGGAAATCTTCGTCCATCGCATCCTTGCCGACCCGCATCCGGGGCGTTGCTGCCTCCGTGAGGGCGCGTTCAATGGCACATGTCCCGCGCCATGGCCAGTAGCGCGGATTCGCGCGGCCTGGGCGCGGCGCGCACGGCCGCCCAGCCTCCGCCCGCCGCATCCGCGATGCGGGGGGCCAGCGCAGCCAGCGCAAGCGCATGGCGCGGGATCGCCAGCCGATCGCATTCCGCGGCGAAATGGCGCGCGGCGGCCGCCGAATGGAGCAGCACCGTGCCGCCTTCAGCCAGCAGCTCCGCCATCGGGCTAGGTATGGGCAAGGCCACGCTTTCATAGGCGGCGCGCGTCAACAGCGTGATGCCACGAGGAGGCACGACCGGGACATGGTCCGCCCCGGTCAGCCGCAGCAGCACGGCCTCCTGCCCGGCAAGGCTGTCCAGCAATGCCTGCAGGCCGCCCTCGCCCGTCGCGGCAACGGAAAGGCCGGCCTTGCGCGCGGCATCGGCCGTCGCCAGGCCCACTGCGAAGGCCGGCTTGCCGGCAAACAAGGCCAGCGTGCCGCCGGCATGGCGGACGGCGTTGGCGCTGCCCAGCAGCACCCCGTCGATCCCTTCCGGCGCGGGCGGCTCCCAATCCAGGGGCCGGATCTCGAACAAGGGCTCGCCTTCGACCTCCAGCCCCGCAAGGTCGGCGGCGGCGCGAGTGGCGGAAAAGCCCGGTTCGGGCCGGATCGCGAAGAGGCGTTTCATCCCACGCCCGAGAAATGCTGCCGAATCGCAGGCCCCGCACGCGACAGAAGCTCCGCCGCCAGCCCGCGCGGCCCGGCCTGGTCGGCAAGAGCAAAGCGCGCTTGCGCCTCCACCCTCTCGGCCCCTTCCGGGCTCAGGATCGCGGCGCGCATCGCAAGCTCCCCCTCGTGCACCTCGCACAACACCGCGACCGGGCTATGGCAATTGCCGCCGAGCCCGGCGAGCAGCGCCCGCTCCGCCATCACCCGCGCGTGGCTGGGCGGGTGGTCGATCGCCGCGAGCAGCGCGATCGTCTCCTCGTCATCGGCATTGCATTCGATGCCGATCGCGCCTTGTGCGGGCGCCGGCAGCCATTCGGCCAGGTCGAGCGGAGTGCCCACTCCACATTCCCCCAGCCGCTCCAGCCCGGCCGCCGCCAGCAGGGTCGCATCGGCTTCCCCCGCCTCCAGCCTCGCGAGCCGGGTGGCCACATTGCCGCGAAAAGATACGATCGAGCAGTCGGGCCGCAGATGGAGCATCTGCGCCGCGCGGCGCGGGGCGCTGGTCCCGATCCGCGCGCCCCGCGGCAGGGCGGCGATGCCTGACGCACCCACCAGCACGTCGCGCACGTCGGCGCGGGGAAGGATCGCGGCGATCGCCAGGCTGGCCGGGCGATGGGTCTCCACATCCTTCATCGAATGGACCGCGGCATCGATCAGCCCTTCGTCCAGCCAGGCGTCGAGTTCCTTGGTCCACAGCGCCTTGCCGCCGATCTCCGCCAGAGGCCGGTCGAGCACCTTGTCCCCACTCGCCAGCACGGGAACCAGCTCGACCTCCTCCACGTTCCAGCCATGGGCCGCGCAAAGCCGTGCACGCGCCTCCTCCGCCTGTGCCATGGCAAGGGGGGAGCGGCGTGTGCCGAGGCGAAGTCTGATCCGATGGTTCATGGCAGGCGTGCTTGCCCTAATTCGCATTTGCGTCCAGTGGAACCCCGGATGAGGAGGATCCTTGGCATCGAGTCCAGTTGCGACGAGACGGCGGCGGCGATCGTCGATTCCGACCGGCACGTCCTCGCACAGCGGATCGCCTCGCAGGACGAGGCGCATCGGCCCTATGGCGGGGTCGTGCCCGAGATTGCCGCGCGCGCGCATGCGGAAAAGCTCGCTCCGCTGGTGGAAGCGACGCTGGCCGATGCCGGGCTGGGGCTCGACGATATGGATGCTATCGCCGCCACCGCTGGCCCAGGCCTGATCGGCGGGGTGATGGTGGGCCTGGTCACCGCCAAGGCATTGGCGATGGCCAGCGGCAAGCCCTTGCTGGCGGTCAATCACCTCGAAGGCCACGCGCTTTCCCCGCGGCTTGCCGATGCCGAGCTGCAATTCCCCTATGGGCTGCTGCTCGTCTCGGGCGGGCATTGCCAGATCCTGCGGGTGGAAGGCGTGGGGAGATATCGCCGGCTCGCCACCACGATCGACGATGCGCTGGGCGAAGCCTTCGACAAGACGGCCAAGATTCTCGGCCTCGGTTATCCCGGCGGGCCGCAGGTGGAACGGCTGGCGGGAGAGGGCGATCCGGAAGCGGTGCCCCTGCCCCGCCCGCTTGTGGGCAGCGGGGAGCCGCATTTCTCCTTCGCCGGGCTCAAGAGCGCGGTGCTGCGCGCCAAGGAAAGCGGCCGATATGCCGATGCGGACATCGCGGCCAGCTTTCAGCAGGCCGCGACCGATTGTGTGATCGACCGGCTGGGGATCGCGCTGGAGAAGATGGACGGCATCACTGCCCTCGTCGTCGCGGGCGGCGTCGCGGCGAACGGCATGCTGCGCGCCGCGCTGGAGGAACTGGCGCATGTCCGCGGCCTGCGCTTCGTCGCCCCACCGATCGCGCTGTGCACCGACAATGCGGCGATGATCGCCTGGGCGGGGCTGGAACGCTTCACGCCCGGCACGTCCGACCCGCTCGACATCGCGGCGCGGCCGCGCTGGCCGCTGGATCCCGAGGCGGAGCCGGTGCGCGGCGCGGGAGTGAAGGCATGAGCGGAGTAGGCGTCCTCGGCGCAGGGGCTTGGGGCACGGCGCTTGCCCAGATGCTGGCGAGCGACGGGCGCGAGGTCGTGCTGTGGGCGCGCCGGCCCGAACTGGTCGAGGAGATCAACGCGAAACGCACCAACGCGCTCTACCTTCCCTCCGCCACGCTAGCGCCGTCGATCCGCGCGACGAGGGAGATCGCGGAGGTGGCCGCGTGCGAGATGCTGCTCCTCGTCACCCCGGCGCAGCATCTGGGCGAAACCCTCGCCCTCTTCCCCCGCTTCCCGCGCGATCTCGTGCTGTGTAACAAAGGGATCGACGCGGCGAGCGGCCGGATGATGGCCGAAGTGGCGCAGGACGCCGCCCCGCGAAGCGATGTCGCCGTGCTGTCCGGCCCGACCTTCGCCCATGAAGTGGCTGCCGGCCTGCCCACCGCCGTGACGCTGGCCTGCGGCGGGGGCGAGGCGCAATGGGCGCGGCTTTCCGCCGCGATCGCTCGGCCCAGCTTTCGGCCCTATTATTCCGACGATCTCGTCGGCGCGGAGGTCGGCGGCGCGGTCAAGAACGTGCTTGCGATCGCCTGCGGCGTAGTCGAAGGGCTCGCCCTGGGGCAAAATGCGCGTGCAGCACTGATCGCGCGCGGCTATGCCGAAATGCAACGCCTCGGTGATGCGATGGGCGCTTCGCGCGACACCCTCGCAGGCCTGTGCGGATTGGGAGATCTCGTGCTGACCTGCTCCTCGACATCGAGCCGCAATTTCTCGCTCGGCGCCGCGCTGGGCAGGGGTTCGTCCGCAGCCGAGCTGATGGCCCATCGCCACACGGTGGCCGAAGGCGCGCATACGGCGCCGGTGCTGGTCCGCAAGGCGGCCGGGCTGGGCGTGGCCATGCCGATCGCCGAAGCGGTGAACCGGCTGCTGCAAGGCGCACCCGCGATGGAGGCCGTGTCCCAGCTGCTCGCCCGGCCGCTGCGCGCGGAAGGGCCGCCCGCTTGAGCCAGGACCAGAACCAGGGCGACATCGCCACGCTCGCAAAGGGCGGACGGACCAATTTCTTCGGCTTCCTGCTGCGCCTGATCGCACGCATCCCCTTCCTGTTCATCGCCGGGCGGCTCTACGGGGCGGATGCGCTGGGCGTGTTCGCCTATGCGCTGGTCTCGGTCGAGCTGTCGAGCCAGCTCGCCACGCTCGGCCAGAAGCGCGGGCTCGCTCAGCAGCTCTCGCGCGGGGAGCAGCCCGATTCGCACATCGTGGCCGATGCAATGGTGCTGAGCCTGATCACCGGCTCGATCCTGGTGGGGATCCTGCTGCTGTTCCCGTTCCTGATGTTCCCCAGCGGGCAATTCACGGAATACGACCTGCTGCTGCCGCTGGCGATCATCCCCTTCACTCTCACCGACATCGCGCTGGCCGCGCTGGCCTATCGCTTCGACATCGGCAGCACGGTGAAGGCGCGCTCGGTGGTGGAGCCATGGGCGCTTTCGCTGGGCGCGGCGGGGGCTTTCTTCTTCGTACCCGACAGCGGGCTGGCCATCGCCTATATCTTCTCGATCTTCGCCGCCGCGCTCGCCGCGCTGATCCCGCTCTGGCGCGCCTACGGCCTGCCCCAGGGCTGGGTTCCGCATCCCGAGCGGATCGGGCGGCTCGCGTTGACGAACATGCCGCTCGCCGCTGCGGACATGGTGGAATGGGGCATCCGCAAGCTCGACATCGCGATCCTCGGCCAGTTCGCCTCGCCCAAGGCGGTGGGCGTCTATTGGGCTGCGCAGCAGGTGGCCAGCCTTCCTTCCAAGCTGCGCACCAGCTTCGAGCCGATCCTGGGCCCCGTGATCACCCGCAACCTGCGCGAAGGGAACATGGGCGCCATCGCGCGGCAGGTGTGCCAGGTGGGCTTCTGGATCACCGCGATGCAGGCCGGGGTGGCGCTGGCGCTGGGCATCCCGGGCGAGGCGGTGATGGGCCTGGTCGGCCCCGAATTCGTGGGCGGCACCGGCGCGCTGGCCTTCCTGCTGGTGGCCGAAGTCGTGGCGGCCACCGCGGTCGTTTCCGAAGCGGCGCTGATCTATGTCGCCCGGATCAGGAACCTGTGGGTCTCGCTCTGCACCATCTCGCTGCAGGCGGCGATGACCGTGACCTTCATGCTGATCATCCGGCGGGAAGGCCTGTCGGAAGCTTATTACGCGGCGGGCGCGGCCTGCGCGCTGATGCTTTCGCTCGCGGTGGCTTCGCTGGCGAAGAGCCGGCTGCTCGCGCATATCCTGCGAGAGCCGGTCAACAACTGGCGCTGGCCGCTCGCCTGGGCGGCCGCCCCGGCGGTGCTGGTCGGCTGGGTGGCCACGCAGCTGCCCGAATGGGCCGAGCTGATCGTGGGCGTGCCGACGATCCTGTTCGTGTACGGCTTCGTCATCTGGCACAAGGGCTTCGGCCCGGAAGACCGGGTGCTGTTCCGCAAGAACGTCGCTCCCACGGCCTCCTGAGCGTATCGCCCGTTCGTGCGGGCTGGACGATGCGCGGGGCGGCTGTTTATGTGATCGCGTGCTCTTCAGGTCCTCCATCCCTCTCGCCGTCGGCGTGGCCCTCGTCGTCGTGCTGGCGTTGCTGGGCGCCCGGCTCAATGGCGACGAATTCGCGCGCCGCCTCTCCGTCCAGGCGCAGGCGGCGATCGCCAGGACCGGCGGCAAGGGCGTGACCGCCCGATTCCGCAGCGGCCGGGGCTGGGCCACACGCCACGCCACGCTCACCGGCGGGGAGAAGCTCGACGATACCACCCGCGCCCGGACCGCCCGGGCCGTCGCGGCGATTCCCGGTGTCGGCGGAGTCCGCTGGTTCGACGGATCGGCGCTCGCCTCGGGCACGGCCCAGGCGCCGCTGCCGGCGCATTGCCAGGATGATGTGGAGGCGCTGCTGCGGGCGCGCACCATTCGCTTCGAGGAATCCTCCGCCACGATCGACGAGACCAGCACCGGCCTGATCGGCGAAGTGGCGGACGCGCTGCGGCCATGCCTGGGCGCGATCATCGCGATCACCGGCCACACCGATTCGTCCGGCCCCGAACCCGGCAACCTCGCCCTGTCGCAGGAACGGGCCGAAGCGGTGCGCGACGCTCTGATCGCGCTCGGCATCCCGGCCGACGGGTTGCGTGCCTTGGGCGTGGGCTCGGCCCAGCCGGTGGCCGGGCTCGATCCGGGCGATCCGGCCAATCGCCGCATCGACTTCTCCGTGATCCAGGCCATGCCGGTGAAGCCCACTCCGGTCGACACGCCCGGCGCGCATTGACGGATGTTCGCCGGGACATGATTGTGGTCTAGGGAACGGACAGAAGGGGGTTCCATGCCGATCTGGCTCGAATTGCTGGTCCTACTGCTGCTGACCTATGCGGTGGGCATCGCGATCGGCTGGGCGATCTGGGGAAGGAGCGCCCCCGTCGAAAGGGAGAATGCCGGATGAGCGAACTGGTGCTGGATAATTGGTGGCTGTTCCTGATCGCATTGCTGATCGGGATCGCCGTCGCCTGGTGGATCTTCGTCGCCAACCGCAAGACGCGGGTGACCGCTTCCCGGCCCGACGTGTTGGACGAAGGAGCTGCACGCGCGCAGCGCAACCAGGCCTTGATCGATGCGCCCGTCGTCCCGCCGATAGTGCCGGGGACAGTGGCCGGCGCGGGCGTTGCCGAAGCGGCTGCGATCGAAGTGGTCGACACGCCTCCTCCCACGCCGCAGCCAGCCCCTCCCTCCCCCGGTGCGGACGATCTCAAGCGTATCAAGGGCGTTGGGCCCAAGCTGGAGGCGTTGCTCCATTCGCTGGGCGTCACTAGCTACGCCCAGATCGCGGGCTGGAGCGAGGAGGATGTCGATCGGATCGACGCTCAGCTCGGCACTTTCGCGGGCCGTATCCGGCGCGATAGCTGGATCGAGCAGGCGAAGCTCCTCGCCGCGGGCGACATGGCCGGGTTCGAAGGGAAGTTCGGCAAGGTCTGAACCGCCGCCCCTCCTCACCTCTCATGACGGAATAGGCACCTTGTCTTTGCTTCGCACGCAAGGCTAGGTGCCCGTTTCAGAGGAGACCTTCATAAATGGCCGGAATGGTGCCGTTCGACTGGGCCGACCCGTTCGATCTCGACAGCCAGCTCACCGAAGAAGAGCGGATGATCCGCGATGCGGCGAAAGGCTTCGCCCAATCGGAGCTGCAGCCCCGGGTGATCGACGCCTATCGGGAAGAGCTGGACGCGCCCGAGCTGTTCCGCCTGTTCGGCCGGTCCGGCCTGCTGGGGGTGACCATTCCCGAGCAATATGGCGGCGCCGGCGCGGGCTATGTGGCCTATGGGCTGGTGGCGCGGGAGATAGAGCGGGTCGATTCCGGCTATCGCTCCATGGCTTCGGTGCAATCCAGCCTGGTGATGTATCCGATCCATGCCTACGGCTCCGAAGAGCAGCGGCGCAAATACCTCCCCGGTCTCGCCAGCGGCGAGCTGATCGGCTGCTTCGGCTTGACCGAGCCCGATTCCGGCTCCGATCCCGGCTCCATGCGCAGCCTGGCCCGCACCGACGGGGACGGCTACATCCTGTTCGGCTCCAAGACCTGGATCAGCAACTCGCCTTTCGCGGACGTGTTCGTCGTCTGGGCGAAGAGCGAGGCGCATGGCGGCAAGATCCGGGGTTTCCTGCTCGAAAAGGGCATGGCGGGGCTCGATGCACCGAAGATCGAGGGCAAGCTCTCCCTGCGCGCCAGCACCACCGGCATGATCATGATGGACGGGGTCAGGGTAGGCCCCGAGGCGCTGCTGCCCGGCGTGGAAGGGCTGAAGGGCCCGTTCGGCTGCCTCAATCGCGCGCGCTACGGCATTTCCTGGGGCGCGCTGGGCGCGGCCGAGTTCTGCTACGCCGCCGCGCGGCAATACGGGCTCGACCGCCGGCAGTTCGGCCGCCCGCTCGCGGCCACCCAGCTGTTCCAGAAGAAGCTGGCCGACATGGCGACCGACATCACGCTCGGCCTCCAGGCTTCCCTGCGCGTGGGCCGGCTGATGGAAGAAGGACGCTTCGCGCCCGAGATGATCAGCATGGTCAAGCGTAACAATGTCGGCAAGGCGCTCGACATCGCGCGCACCGCGCGCGACATGCATGGCGGCAACGGTATCTCCGAGGAATACCAAGTGATGCGCCACATGGTGAACCTGGAAACGGTGAACACCTACGAAGGCACGCATGACGTGCATGCGCTGATCCTGGGCCGCGCGATCACGGGTATCGCGGCGTTCTAACGCCCCCGTCCGATTTGCGCCGGGGATTTTTGCACAGCCGGTAGGCACGGGCGCGCGGGCTGCCTATAGCCGGCCTCATGCGCGCAGATCCCGTCACCCTGCTGCACGACGTGTTCGGCTTCGAGCATTTCCGCGGCGTGCAGGAACAGGTCGTGCAGCGGGTGCTGGCGGGGCAGGGCACGCTGGCGATCATGCCGACGGGTGCGGGCAAATCGCTGTGCTACCAGCTTCCCGCCGTCGCCCTGCCGGGCTGCTGCGTGGTGGTTTCTCCCCTGATCGCGTTGATGCATGACCAGCTGCGCTCCGCCAATGCGCTGGGTATCCGCGCGGCCAGCCTGACCTCGGCCGATGCCGACTGGCGCGAGACGCAGGACCGGCTCGTGGCCGGCGAGCTCGACCTGCTCTATGTCGCGCCCGAGCGGGCCAGCGGGGAAGGGTTCCGTTCCCTGCTGGAACGGTCGAGGATCTGCCTGTTCGCGATCGACGAAGCGCATTGCGTTTCCGAATGGGGGCACGATTTCCGGCCCGACTATCGCCTGCTGCGGCCGCTGCTCGACGCGTTCCCGCAAGTCCCCCGCCTCGCCCTCACCGCCACGGCGGACCGCCATACCCGGTCCGACATCCTCGCCCAGCTCGGCCTGCCGGAAGACGGGCTGATCGTTTCCGGTTTCGACCGGCCCAACATCCGCTACGCCGTGCAGCCGCGCGACGGGATCGGGCGCCAGCTGTCCGACATCCTCGCCGCCAATCCCGGTCCCGGCATCGTCTATGCCCAGACCCGCGCGATGACGGAACGCCTGGCGGAGACCCTCGCCACCGCGGGCCGCCCGGTGCTGCCCTATCACGCCGGGCTCACGCCACAGGTTCGCGCCGCCAACCAGGCCGCCTTCCTGGCGAGCGAGGACATGGTGATGGTCGCCACCGTCGCCTTCGGCATGGGGATCGACAAGCCGGACGTGCGCTTCGTCGTCCATGCCGGCCTGCCCAAGTCGATCGAGAGCTATTACCAGGAAAGCGGCCGCGCAGGGCGCGACGGGGACCCGGCGCAGGCGACGCTGCTATGGGGGCCGGAAGACTTCGTCCGCGCCCGCCAACGCATAGCGGAGGTAGAGCCGGCCCGCCAGCAGGGCGAACGAGCACGCATCCTGGCGCTGGGCGCGCTGGTGGAGACCGCGGGCTGCCGCCGCGCGGTGCTGCTGCGCCATTTCGGGGAGGACCCGCCCGCCCATTGCGGCAATTGCGACAATTGCCTGTCCCCGCCTGCCAGCGTGGATGCGACCGAGACGGCGCGCAAGCTGCTCTCCGCCGTCTATCGCACCGGCCAGATGTTCGGCCTGGGCCATATCGAGGCGGTGCTGACCGGCAAGAGCAACGAGAAGATCGTGCAGCGGGGGCATGACTGCCTCTCCGTCTATGGCATCGTCTCGGGCGAGGAGGCGGCGCTGGTCAAGCCCGCTGCCCGCGCCCTGATGGTGCGCGGCGCGCTGGAGGCCAACGAGCATGGCGGGCTGCAGCTCGGCCCCTCGGCCCGTGCCCTGCTGCGCGGGGAGGAGACGGTCGAGCTGGTCCTTCCTCCTGCCCGCGCACGGCGCGGCAAGCGCGGCGGGGCGGAAGCGAACCCGGTGGGCGACCCGCTGTTCGAGGCGCTGCGTGAACTGCGCCGCAACCTGGCGCGCGAGGCCGGCGTGCCGCCCTATGTGATCTTCCATGACAGCACCTTGCGCGAAATGGCCGCGCAGCGCCCCTTCACCGATGCGGACCTCTCCCGCATCAGCGGGATCGGCACCCGCAAGCGCGAGGCCTATGGCCCCGCCTTCCTCGAAGTGATCGCCCGGTTTTCCGGGGGCTAGGTCTTGTCTGCATTCAGGGATTTCCATTGGGGAGAAGTTCTGATTCAAAGTCGTTGAAGGAGACGATCTTTGAGCAGACGCGTGCTGACGGACGAGCAATGGGAACGGATCGAAGGGCA